>JAABUI010000085.1_pt1 | contig 145013 bp, 132 predicted proteins | sample 5559111 | NCBI WGS metagenome assembly JAABUI01 (sample SAMN10711870, study PRJNA513365) | rock metagenome | isolation source: Antarctica rocks | place: Antarctica: Victoria Land, Buttleship Promontory | reverse complement strand
AGGCTCCGATCGTAACTGACGTAACAGTACCCTAGCTGCTCGAGGAGTAATTGATAAGGGCCTTCCTGATCTGGATTTATTAACTCCGAAGGGTGTTGTTTGAAGCCTTCCCAAAACGCTCCGAACGGTGCTTGGGGGAACATTCAAACTTCGTGCTATTTGGGTGGGTGTAAGGCCTAATTTAGCTTGTCCTGATATTTCACCTTTGGCGAGCAAAGAAAGCTTCTTTCTAGAAGTCTTGTTACCAGAAATTGAAGTTAACGGAGCCCTTCTGAGCATTATGGATGCAGTTGAAGAAGATGAGTTGTTTTGAAGGTACGCGATTTAACATGTTTTCGCGATTTACGCGAAGACTTAGTGCGGGGTACTGTAGTCGAAACCTACATCCTAAAATCAGGACATCAGACCAGGCAGGCCTTTGATCATCTTGAAGCATGATGTGGCAATCCTGGGAAAGCTGGCAGCAAAAATAAGAAGGAATTGGACTCCTTTGAAACCCTGCCCAAACTCCTGGCAGTGTAGCCAAGAAGGGAAAATCCTGATCGTTGAGAGGGATTGTAAATTCGAAATGGTGGTGTACAGGCCTCGTCATCTTTCAGCCACTGCGTATCTTTGTGGTCTGAACACGACTCGTCACAACAGGAAGCCCATAACTAATATGTACCGAGCCCTGGCTATCAGTGCACGTGTGTAGCAAATGAAACCATTATGAGCATCTTTGGGTTCCAACTTCTGGGTAGCATGACCATTTGTGGGTGTTATTGGAGAGTAAAGTCTGCTATGAAAAGCACATTCATATGTCAGAAGTAGAATTCGTACTCGTCCTCACTGACATTATCCCCGTTCGAATCCATCAGGTCAAGCAACCATGCGCCCTTCTCATCTCCTTTGTTCGTCTTCTTTCGAGCCCACTGTCGCAGCTTCTTATCCCTCCAATCAATAGAAGTTTCATCTTCAAGCGCGGCATATGCAAACAACTTCACAATTGCTTTGTTGCAACCACCGTCTATCACGGCCAACCACAAGAGCTCTTGGTCCAGCTCGACTCCAATCACAGATTCAGAAAGCAGCTTCACAATCTCCGGTCTACCCTCTATGATGGCGTCTCTCATTCCTTTATCGGCAATATCTATATCATACATGCCTCGCTTGGCATTCCAACGCATAAGACGGAGGAGAAAGTTAACCCTGTCGTCGGTCCATGGTCCGGATAATGCGTGACGAGGGAGCTTTGCAAAGGTACAGATCACTTTGTTTTTCCCTGGAGATTGCCAACTATCCGAATGGGTTCTATTGTGCAACTCTGCTTCTGCAACCCTTTTCTGATACGCCGGTTCCTGCAGCTTCAGAACCGCGGTCTCGAGTTCCGATGAGAAGTCAAGGGTGAACCATTTTTGAGCAAACACGTCAGTCTGAAGATCGGACATGCGAGAAACATCTGTGGAATTGATTCTCGTTGGGTTGCCGCGGTAGAGCATGTGGGTACAAAAGTGGAGGCGGACAATTGACTTGCTTAGCAGGAGGTGGAAACGGCGACAGACCAAAGGCAATGACAGGTTTTCAGATTGAATGTAAATCTCCTCGAGAGTCTCAGCCGCTAAAGACTGGAGACCTGGTGGAGACAGTGAAGCGGCCATCATCAGCTACTGTATCACATACGCTGGTGTTAGGCTAGGAGTACCTCGGTGGTCGAGCTACCTCTACCCCAATTTGGGGTAGTTGGCGCTACCTACTTCAGTAGTAGCTAGTATTCTATACCGTACCACTGTAATTAATTTACGACCGATAACGCTAAGATAAGGCAAGCGAACCTAAAAGTGGTTCTTCATTGAAACTCTATCAAAGGTAGAATAACCTCTGTCCCCTGTTCACACACAGCGAGGTGGTGTCCTGCACCCAAATGGCGTCCGATCAGAGCTCGGCAAACGGTGCCTCAGGCAAGCTATGGGGGGGTAGATTTACGGGTATAGCTTCTCACAATTCAATCATACGACACCTTATGACTGATTTTACGCACTCAAGGCGCTACTGACCCATTGATGGTCAAGTACAACGAATCCATCTACTTCGACCGTGCCTTCTACCCCCAGGATATTGCCGGCTCCATCGCCTTTGCACGCGCCAACATTGAGACTGGAATCCTTACAAAAGACGAGTTTGCAACAATCGAGAAGGGCTTTCGCCAGGTCCTCGAGGAATGGCAGAAAGACAAATTCGAAATCAAGCCTGGTATTGATGAGGACATTCATACTGCGAATGAGCGCAGATTAGGGGAAATAATCGGCACGCAAATCGCAGGGAAGCTCCATACGTACGCATAGTTCATAGGCTATGAAGATTGGAGAGCTGAAGCTATGAGTAGTGGAAGGAGTCGCAATGATCAGGTCGCCACGGATCTGCGACTCTGGCTCCGTGACGAGCTACGGGAGGTTGAGGGACATCTCATTACCCTACTCCAGGTCGTAGCGGAGCGGGCGGAGAAAGATATTGATTACGTTATGCCAGGATATACCCATCTGCAACGCGCTCAGGTGATTTGAAAGTATACACACAGGGAATGCTGCTTACCGATTTCTAGCCTGTACGCTGGAGCCATTGGCTACTCAGTTATGGAGCGGCCTTTGTTGCTGATCTAGAACGTTTACGTGAAGTAACGAAGCGCGTCAATAAATCTCCTCTTGGCTGTGGCGCTCTCGCAGGGAATGCATTTTCCATCGATAGGGTAGCAATGGCAAAAGAGTTAGGCTTTGATAGCTTAGTTTCTAACAGCATGGCCGCTGTAGCAGATCGCGATTACATTCTAGAGACGATGCAGTGGGGTTCAACCCTTATGCTACACATATCACGATGGAGTGAGGATCTCATCATCTACAGCTCTGCAGAATTTGGATTCGTTCGATTAGCAGATGCATACACTACCGGAAGCTCGCTGATGCCGCAGAAGAAAAACAGTAGTTGCCAACCTGCCATCTGTCATCTTCATATTAGCTAATTAATATGGTAGGCGATTCTCTAGAACTTCTCCGCGGCAAATGTGGCAGGGTCTTCGGTCAGATGACAGGGCTCATGATGACTCTCAAGGGCATACCATCAACGTACAATAAGGATTTACAGGAGAGCGTGGAGCCAATACTTGAGCATGTAAAGACTTTAAAAGACAGCCTTCTGATAGCGGGTCGCGTGCTATCGACGTTGACGACGTTCCCGGACAGGATGCTAGCGGCACTAACCCCTGATATGCTTGCTACGGATCTTGCTGAATACCTGGTCAGAAAAGGTATCCTATGTTTTCCTTGGTGATCAATACTTCACCACATGCTAAGCCCTATGTAGGCGTACCTTTCAGGGAAACTCACCACATCGCTGGTAGAGTGGTTGCACTCTCCGAGGAAGAAGATAGACCAATGGACAAATTATCATTTGAGCAGCTTCAAGGGGTAGATAAGAGGTTCGAGCGGGATATCCTCGACGTTTTCAACTACCAAAGATCAGTGGAAATGAAGTCTGCAATTGGGGGGACGAGCAAGTCAGCTGTCATGGAGCAGATTGAGCTACTGAAACAAACTATTAAGATGGCTTAGATACCCAGAACTGATTTTTTCAAGATACCGGGATACTTTTGTCCTTTCTTAGTAAACATTGGTACTACCATTAATGGGGTGGGCGTGACAAAACAATCAACGGCACCAGACTGAAACCAAAAAGTACCAATGCTTGAGAAGGCAGGTGGCTATGAGCCATTGGCTAAAATTATACAATTGCCCAAACCTGGTCAATCACGCGTGTCTACTTCTGCTGCTTCCGAATCTGGTATACTAAGCTGATCATAGGATAGGGTTATCAGATTCTATGGATCTCTCATGTCGCCAATAATGAGCCACGAGAGTTGCTACAAGGAAGATCGCGAAATGGGTTCTAGTCAGCGTCTAACACGACGAACCTTACTGTTCTACGAGACAAGACACTTATATGAAATGCGGTTTTGGTAGAAGCTTGAGGTTTCTACCGGCTAGAACTCGCTACGATACACACAAAATGCTAGAAGTTGTTCCAAGATTCCTGCAAAATTACCGCTAGGCCAAGATTGTTCATAAACAAAGATACCTTTCTCCGCACATGGTCGCTCACCCAAGCCAATACTCATCGAAACATTTCCTCTCATACATCCCACCACTCCCAAGATCTTACCTCCGTCCATCGTGCGATGCATTCCCCAGGGCGAGTCTATCCTACATGAAAAGACTGCCCACAAACCTCACAATCAACACGCAGATCAACTCCAGCAGCAAGAATCTCTCTTCGCGTGTCTTGGGGACAGTGGTCGCCACTTCGACCAATCTCTCGGGGTTGAGAATCGAGGACCTAGCTTCTTTGGCCGGTTCAGTCGATGCTTTATGGTTGGCTGGTTGGTCGGCAGAAGCCGTGTGAGAAGCACCGGCATGTAATGATTTTGAAAGAGTGGCAGTGGCTTCTGACACCATGGCCGCTACTTCAGCCAACTTCTGAGTGCGGAGGCCGCGGCTTGAAGTGTGTTGAGATTCTGGTACAGCTTCTGGTGCAGGGTCTCTTGAAGCCTCGATAGGCACTGCTGGTTTGGCTTGCTCTGTTGGAAGCTGCGGAGTTGCAACACTCGTTTCCTTCTCGTCAGGGTGCTCAAGGACATCATGTTCGACATCCTTCTGGGGCGTCGTGACCTGTGGCAGGTCATCAACTGGAGTAGGAGATCCAGTAACCATTCCAGTTTCCAAGGTAAGCTCGTGTGGCTTGCTGTTCTCTTCAATGTCGGCGTTGTAAAGATTGTTGTCAAGCTGGTCTGCTGAGGACTCTGGTCCACGGTTGGATTCTTGAATTCCCAAGTTGGTTGCATCTATCTCTTGTTGAGCACCGTCATGCTGACCGACAGATGGCCGATCTGGATTCTTCTGCTCAAGCTCTTCTCCATTGGTGTCTCCCGTAGCCGAGGACTTCATTTTCTCTATAAACCAGGAGGTTTCTCCTGGGAGAAGCAGACAACGGGGATTGTAGAAGGGTTGCACTGTCTTATCCAGATCAAGAGCAGCCTTGGAAGGAGAGTCTGAAAGCTCTTCCACAGCAGCGACCGCAGAATCACCATTAAAAAATACTTGAGCGTCGTTTTCGTCCTTCTGCTTTAGCTTTTCTCTGTCGTCTCGCGCTGTATTTGCATCCAGACCAAGGTTGGCTTCAACGGCGGAACCAGGTTGGTCTGCCACAACGTCGACTGGAGAAATACCAGACGTAGAGACCTTACCAACGTTCTCACTCTTCGGCGTCAACTCCTCAAGACGCTTACTCCCTCCTGACGAAGTATTCATTTTCTCCACCACCACGGAGGTCTCTCCTGAGCTAAGGAGGCAAAGAGGATTGTAGACATCTTGCGCTATGGTGACATTGCGATCAGTGTCAGTCACAGGGGGGCTATCAGAGATGTTCTTCGTGACAGTAGCCGGAGAATCATCACCAGTGAAGAATTCTGCAATGTCTTCGGATTGTGTAATGCCAGCATTGAACACGGGTTTCTCGACGCGAGTGGAGTTGTCGACTCGAGGAAGGTCGTCCACTTGAGTAGCCCTCTCACTTGGACCAAGGTTCGTAAGAGGTGCAGAATTCTCCACGGGAAGAGGCTCGGCCTGAACTTCGTCGTCTCCTCCGTTGACCCAAGCCCTCAACATGCCAAGGGTCAAGGGCGTCCCTTGTGGCAAGGTACGGTGCGATTGATCGGAGGCACCTTCGCCGGCATCTATCTCTAGACGAGGATCAATGTTGGAGGGGACGTGGGTGACTTTATTGTCGGTATTGGTAACGACAATATCTGGCATCTCGTGCCGATACTTAAAATCGCTCTCCTTGTCGTGTTCATCCTTCGATGCTGCCGGCTCAATCTTTTTGGAGCTTATTGAGGGTCCTGCTGCCAAGAGGAGGCGATTGGAATTGTAGAGAACTGGAGAGATTATCGCATCCTGCGCGGGAACCTTGGCAGCATCTTCGATCTCTTGGTCTTTCCCGCTGACCTTGACAGTGATGGGGTCTCCTGACTGGCTTGGTTTAACCTCCTCGGTCTTAATGACGCTGGTCGAGTCATTGGCATGCGAGACTCTCAAAATCGTGTCCGCCATAGTCTCAATGACTTGAGGCGCTGCAGATATCATCTTTACATCCTTAGAATTCTTTGCTTGATCGGTTTTGGAAGCAGATTCATCTTTTTCGGCCGTCACGGCTTTCTTGGCTTGCATCTTCTTGCCGGCACGTCCTTTCTTCTTTCCCTTGCCTTTCGGATGAGGGATCAAGCCAGAATTTGCAGCTGGGCTTGGGCATTGAATGGTCGAAGACGACTTCTCGGAAACCATCGGAGATGTGGAAGGAACGGTGACAGAGGATACCTTCTCCGTATTTGATGACAGTTGTATTGGTAGAGATTCTTTGTCCCTCGGTGGAGAAAGTGAGGAGGTCGATACATCAGCCTGCTGATGTAACACAGATATTGATGGAGATGTCTTCGTGGCCGGAGACAACAAAGAGGATTCCTCAATGGCCGAGTCTTCTAGGGCGCCGAGGCTCCCAGCGCTCGAGTTTGGATTGCTGACGAGCATATCACACGCGGCAGAGGTTGCATGAGAGGAGCTCTTCTCTGGCACTGGTAAGACTGCTGTCGCAGCTGGTGCGGTCGCGGAACTGAAGAGGACTTCAGCCTTCGTACCGTTGTCCATCGAAGCAATCTTTTCAGCATCCTCATGCTTCTTGTCATTTCCAACCGTCTTTTCAGAATCAGCGATCAATTTATCGGTACCCGGAAGAGAGACGACTATCTTAAACGATGTGGGTGGTTTCTGCGGGTTCCTATCGTCCTTGTCTGCGCTTGCATTCTCGCCGGCCTTGGTCTTCTTACCCTTGCCCTTCTTTCCCCCCTTGCCTTTGGTGGACAGATTGGGAAAGATGCGGCTGGACTCGGGAGCGGCACTAGCGCTCTGGCTCTTCGGCTCATGCGAAGTGACGGCGCTTGCAGGGACAGTGATCTGAGGTGGAGACGCCTTCTTCTCAGGTGTTGACGACAAGGAGGTTAATGGAGAGTCCTGCTGCTTAGGCGAAGATGTAGCAGATGGCGTTGTCGGAATCTTCTCCCTCAGCGAAACAGATGAAGCTGTGGTCGGGGGACTTGGCAGCAGGGGCGAAGACGACGTGGACTTTGTCAGACAGGCCTCAACATTTGGGGAAGATGATGCGGATGGTTTGAATGATCCTTGGGCAAGATTGGTATCGACTGTCATGGCCTGCCGAGCTTGATCAGTGTCTGCAATTCCAGACGTTGGATCTTTGCGCTCTACCAATGGAGGCTTTGCAGCTTCGAGCTGCGAGCGCTCATCATTATCCTTGACGTTCTTTGTACACCCCATATCCTGATACTTGGAGGTGTCTGGAGTATGATGTTCGTCTTTATTGTAGAGAGCCTCTGTTATATCATGCTCTTGTGGTTTGCTCTTTTCTTCGACTCTAACAACATTTGGTGTCGCTGGAGGAATCTGATGCAATTGGCGTGGCTCCCCAAAGACCTTTGGGTTCATTCCCCAAGAATCGACAAACTTCTTGGGGTGATGAGTTACGTGCCATTCATCTAGCGCTGGATCCCATTCCGCTTGATAGTTGGCTAACTTGTCATGTGGTGCTAGGGACGGGACCACGAAGAAAGCCGCGGACGACTTAATTCCTACATTGCACAAAGATGCCTGAGCCTGGTAGTGCTCTTTGTCAACACCATCGACCTTGACAATCGAAGTCTTCTGTATCATGTTCATTAGCTACGTCATAAAGATTACTGAGACAGACTGATACATACCTTCACCTTGAAGACCATATCGCACCACGATCCTGGCGCGACATACCCACGTGCTTTCTCTTGCTAAGAATGAAAGTTAGCTAGGAATGAGGCTTCTAAGAAGATGGACATACAGAAGAGCGAAGGGTTTGAAGGAACAACGGCTTCCAAGCCGGATCCACGACAAGACGCGGCTTGATCTGGTATGGCATGGCTGCAACAACAGAATTACTGAAGTTGCTAGGTTCGAAGTGGCTGCGTGAGGAGGAGAGTATGACTGGAGCAGTACAAGTCTCGAAGAGTATGTGCCAAGTCAACTGGAGAAGCGTATGAACAGTGAAGTACTGCAATACCATACGATTGCAGTTTCAGGAGTAGGTTCGACGAAGGTATTGTGCGATATTGTGCACGAAAGCTTTGTTCAAAGTAAGAATCTTCTGGGGTCGATGGTATTTCAAGGATGTGCTTGAAGGAAGAAAGAAGAAGATGCTCGATGGTTGAGAAGTATAAGTAGCCCTCAATGATAATGTGGAGATGTATTGAGCTGCCGACAACGCTTTTCGAAAAACACAATCGAAAATACAATTAGAAATGTTATCGGAATCACAATAGGGGGAAATGGTTCTCAATAACATAGTTGGTACTTTGATGCAAAACCTTATCCAGAACACAATAGGAATCAAGCGCTGGTCAATAACACTATCGATAACAATAATGAAAACCCAATCAGGAACATATCCGACAACAGACACAAGTGCTTCATCTCTACAATATATCCGATATAACTCGCAGAGAGGTTAACCAAGTGCTCCGTCTCTCAACACATTCTACATAACCCTCTTAGTAGAAGTGACAACACACATCTCTCCAAGCCCGTAAGTGGCCGACCATGCGGTTCTATATATACACGCCTCCGCGTATACTTAAATAAGGATCTACAGCAAACAAGGTACAAATTAGCAAACACCGGAAATCGGGCGGGGTATTGCGTCTCTGTTCTTTCGAAATGGAAGATTGAAGGAGTTGTAGTCGTGTTTCGACACGTGACATGATCTAGATTGATACTTTTTAGCCTTGATTGAACTTGTGGGTATGCTAAAATTTATGCAAAATTCCTATGAAATGTTTCAGAACACGGTCCCAAGCCAACCCCATCCCGAACAACGAACCGCTTCAACTCAACAGCCCAAGCGCTCCCCATTCATCTTCACTAACATCTAGCTACCTAGCCGCTAAAGCTAGATTTCGCAACTCAGAACTCCCCCCCCTCTACTCGCCCTCCCTTCACCTTGCCCTTCCAACCTCTCCTCACCACTTCGACTCATTGGAATAACAAGCATACCAATCTCACAACCAAGACCAGGATAAACTGCAGCAGAAGACACTTATCCTCAGGTTCTTCCCGAACCGCCGTAGCCGCTCGGACAATGTCGATGGCTTCGAGCGCCGAGGTAATATCGGGTTTCTTGACTGATTTGGCTAGGATAGCCCGGTGTGCTGAGGCTTCGGGAGATGTGGTGGTTGGTGGTTGTTGGGTGATTGTTGTTGTTTCGAGCATGTCGTGAGAGGTTGGGATGTTGTTTTCGACGATGTCAGGAGTGGTAGTGGGAGGCGAGGCAGAGGGGAAGGGAGGTGAGGTGGCTCTGGTATCGAGAGAGGATGGCTGGTCTGGGTCGCTGTCTTCGTTCGAAGCTGGCTCTACGGTCTTTCCCTTGAGTTCCGACTCGTCAATAATCTCTAAGGTGGTCGAGGTATCGAGAAAGCTGAGTCCGTTTGTGTCCATGTTTTCTTCCACAACTGGCTCCACGGTCTGCTTCTTCAGTTCTGATTCGTCAAAATCCCCAGAGGCGGTCGCGTTTATCTTCTCGATGATCCAGGAGGTTTCACCTGGTAAGAGAAGGCATTGAGGGTTGTAGAATACTTGTGGTAAAACCGTGGAGACTTCGTCGTCGCGGGAGGTATGTGGATGTTGCTTGGCGTCTTCTTGCGAAGGTTTCTCCCCTATCTTCTCCTCCAAGACTGGCCCGTCGACATCTTCCATCAAAGATTGTTCGACCACCTTCCCCTTCAATCTGGACTCTTCAAAGTCTGATTGTGAAGTACTGGAGCGAGCGGATTGATAGTCTCCGGCGAGGGGTCCAGATGTAGCTTTCTTAGGTGCCTCGCCCTTCAATCGGGACCCACTGGAATCTCTCAATGCTGTCGCATTCATCTTCTTGATGATCAAGTATGCTAATCCTGGCGAGAGAAAAGAGTGTGGGTTGTAAGTCTTCCGTGGCGCACTAAGAAGCACAGCAGTGTTTATATGAAGTTCAGGCGTAGCTTTCTCAGAAGCTTCTGTGGATCCTTGGCCTGTGGAACACTCTTTGGGGATCTCAAGGTTTCTACCAGCTTCGCGGACGGTCCAGGGCTTGTCGGTGAGTAGGCGATTGGAGTTGTAAGTGACTATTCTTATGGAAACGTTCAGATAGTTATTATCGTTGGTCAAGCGGCCTTGTGTAGTTGGTACAACTGGGCCTGAGAGATCTCGCGTTTTGGTAATTCGAGGAACGTTCTTGCAGTCAACTTTCGCTTTCTTGGTGTTCAAACTATCGATCTTTTTCGATTTGCCATGTCCTTCTCCCGTCTGACCCTTGCTATACATTACCAAACCCCTCGTCTTCCAAATAGGTCGTGAAGACCCCCTAGGGACGAGTAAACAGCGAGGAATGAATAAGTTTTGGGCTTGGCTGACCTCCAAGGCGGAACAGTTCTTGGTAATGGCGGTACATGGTTGTACAAGAGCAATCGCTTTTGAGATAACGTGAATTGGGCTCTTGGCGATCTTGTCAACACTGCAATGTTCTTTGTCGGCAGTCAAGGCTTTTGAATGGTCAAGCTCAGAAGCTATCTCGATCGCTGAGCCACCGCAAGTAGTCTTATCTTCCTCGTGATGGCGTTCTTCACAAGTAGTCGCATCGACGGAGTTCTGCATTTCGGGAGCGACTATAGGAATTTGGTTCTCTAATTTAACAGTCGAAGTGTCGATGACTTGCGGATCCTCGAGATTCTCACAACCCTTGTCTTCCCCACTGGTAATCAAAGTTTCGATTTCGCCACATTGATGAATATCTCCTTTTATGTTCTGAGCGATGGGCGGGTTCGAGATATCAGACTCCTGTTTCATGTCTTCGGACATTGCCTCCTTGCTGTTCTCTTCCTGAACATCGGTCTTTTTGTCATCAAGCTCAGAAGACGCGTCCACAGCAGGTACATCGGAAGTCAAAACGTCATCAACAGAAGCTTCCACTAAGCGGGCTCGCTCAATCTGATGCTCTGACTCCTTATCGTCCTTGGCGGCGAACATGATGGCTCGCTTCGCTTTCCTATTGGCGTTCTTCTTCTTGGCCTTGCCCTTCTTAGCAACCTTCCCTTCAGTAGGGAGAGGCGCGGGAAGGTTCTGCTCCGAGTCTTCAGCCGGAGTTGGAATCTTATCGCTCATGCTATGCTCAACGCCCGAGATTGCAAGGGGTGGAGTACCTGAATCAGAACCTTTCTCTCTAGAACTTGGCGATGAAGGCGTGGAAGGTGAAGAAGCAGAGCAGTGAGGTTTGTCAGAAACTGCTCTGTCGTCCTTTAGAAAGACAGAAGAAACTTTAGCAGCAGGTGCGGTAGCCGAAGGTTTTAGCTGATCTTCGTGCTGTGATGGATCATTAATTCCGGAATCTTTTCCTTTGCTATCCTTCTTCGCTTTCTTCGCAGCCTTCTTCTGCTTCTTCTTATTGCCTTTCTTTGACCCTTTACCTTCAGTAGTGGCATGCGCAGATGGGCCCGGCTTCGACTGATCAATTAGACTGGAGGTTAAAGTTTTTGGTTTGGATGATTCTACTTCTGTTTGAGGTGTGGGAATCTTAGTTGAAGACGTCTTCGCGTCTCGCTTATTTTGCACCGCATTGCTCGGTTTCGGATCTAAGGAGAAAGAGAACTTTTCTTGCGGGAAGGACAAAGCTGTTCCAACCATAGAGTATCTAGAGCTATCCGATACTTTTTCGACCTTGTTTGCTACAGCACCCAAGGCGCTGTTTGTTGGGACCTCCACAGCTAGACATTCTTGGTGCTCAAGGGCTTGTGATTGTATATTCCTTGGAGGCTCCAAACTCTTCTCTGCCTCATTGGCTACTGACTTCTCAGCCTTTCCCTTCTCTGGTGTTGATCCAGCTGATGTCGGAGGGGTGGAACTACCGGAGGCGTGACACTTCTTGTCTGGAGTGGATGCCGCAGGACTCTTAGCAGTTGGTGATGACGAAGCGGAGCGTTTATCTTCCGGGGATGAAGACAAGCTTGGGTGATCATAGCTCTGTGCTAGCTTTGTGTCTATGGTTATGGCCTTGTCAGACTTGGAGTCTGCTTGTGATATAGGTTGGTTGTCGTTCTTAACGGCCAAGATGTCATCTGTCATGGGTTCCTTGGTCACTGGCTCGTCTTCCACCGTTTGGCCGACCACAGGTACTTCCACAACTGGTATCACCACAGCTGGTTCTCTCTCTGCTGAACACTCTGCAACTGGTTTATCCATCACTAGTTCCTTGCAAGCACATGTAGCATTATCGTCTTGCTCGTCTCGCTCGTTGGCTTGGATTTCTACTGTGTCGTTACCAGTGTTGGTGGTTAAACCCGTATCTACGGTTTCGGTAACTGCAGATGATACTGGAGGTTGCTGTTTCAATGGACGCGGTATTCCGTACACCTTGGGATGCAGCCCCCAGGAATCCAGGAAAAGTCTCGGCCGATGAGTGACATGAAAATGGTTAAGGATACGGTCGGCCTTAACGTCGTAATTCGCGAACCGATCTTGTGGAGTAAGTGTAGGTAAGATGAACGTAGCTCTCAAATACGTCGTCTCGACATTGCACAAGCCAATCTTGACCTTGTACTGCTCCTTGCTCTCGCCGTTACAGTTGACAATCGTAATAGCGACGGCTTGACTCATAGCCTTGCACCAAGGTTTCGGTGCGACATACTTGAATTCTGATTGGGCTTGGAGAGTGAGTACCTCGCGCATCATTGGCATCCATCGAGAGTCGACTGAAAGTTGGGGTGTTGGTTGAGAAGGCATACTGGTCGGTGCTTCAAGGTATTTGGTGAAAAGGGTAGAGTGTCTGGAGAAGATTCTCGAAGAAGAGGAGTATGACTGTCCAGGCTTCTTTGTGAAGAACGCAGATTTCCTGAGTTAACGATAATAGCTTTACGTCAGTGAAGTTTTCTAAGCTGATAATGTATCAGAAAACTTGCTTCAACGTGGATGATAGATATGATATTGGCCAAAATGCTTAAGATTGTGTAAATCTTTGATGTTTCTCTAGCTTTTGAATGCTATGATCGATTGGAGGAAAGAAGAAGGTGCTGTACGGCCAAGAGGTATAAATACCCTCAATGAGAAGTTGACAATGTATTGAGCGCTCGATAATTCATTATGAAAACACAATCGAAAACACAATAGGAGGCTTCATCTGCATAACATTTCCTACTTAGCTTGGGTTAGTGCTTCTAGTGGTAGAGAGGAGCTCACCTTGGGTGCTAAATCTTGACAACACATTTCGACAGCCTACCACTGGGTGGTGCCTCCTACTATCGAGACATCCTGTTTGAAATCACTCAATATTACGGTGAATCTGGATGACCGTTCTCCACAGTAACACTTCGAAAGCGCATCTCAAGCCTCGTTATCTGGTGTCTAATTGTGTTAAGAAGAAGCCTGACTCACACTCGTTTCCAAGCGCATTGAAGATCTCAATAACACTTCCACTAGGCTGTTGTGAGACCCTTTTAACAAAAGTATTGTTGGTGGGAGTATGCTGAATCGACAAAAAAGGCATTATATGTATGTATACATGCCAGGATTCAGAGAAGGGAAAAACAACTATAAACGAAAGGAGCAGGTTCCGAATCCTTTATGTTCTGTGTGAATTGAGGATTAATCAATGTCTCAGAGTGAAAGTCTTGTCACGTTATAGCTTTGCTTTGACTGGTCGTCGCTCATACTACATACTCCCGATACCTCGTTTAACAGAACCAGAAATCTCAAAGAGATGTGATGTTGATGATAATCGAATTCTGCTGCTCGAGATTATATGGTTGTTTTGACCGGTCGCACAGAAGAGAAATCTTTAGCACTATCCGTAAACTAAGGTATGTAGCTAGATTCTACAGCAACGTAAAATGAGCTTTCACTAAATTATACAATGAAAGGGGGAAGAATAAGCACAGACTGTCACTTACCACGGACCATCAAACGGCAAACAATATCGAGTTTTACACAAGCAAGAACAACAAATACAACAACACAACTGAAATCACCTACAAGCAAAGCCATCAGCCCGTTTAGTAGTGGGCATGTCGGGTGCGTCAGGAGCAACCGATGACTTCTGATTGTCAAACAGCGAAGTAATGTTCTGAGTGATTCGCATCAAACTGCGATTGTTTCAATGGTCTCAGAGAAAATTAGTAGGCTGTATACCTTCGAAGGAATATCCTACTCTTGTTCGAATGAGCTGTCTGACCCAATCAGTGATTCCATCTGACGGTGTGCAACTCATCGAATCGACCTTTTAGACAGGCTGGACAGGGCTGCGGGCTAGCGACCACTACCATACAACGCAAACTCTTTGCATTCAACAAAACCAGCCCTATGGTATTGGTGATTGCGGCTAGCCAGCCGAGCTAGACTTTTTCCAGGTTAGCTCGATCGACAGGCTAAAAGCTACCTTACGGTGCCTGCATCCTTTTCAATCTCTACACAGACTTTCTAGGGAAAGGCTTCATACACCACTAGTGAAGTTTTAAAAATTCTTAAACGCTTTCTCCCCAAGTTACAGTAGATGACACACCCAAGGATGTACTAATCAGACGTGATCATGGTTCGCACCCCCTTGCACCATGCCATGACTCCGTATGAGTCACCTTTAACCTTCTACACATACAGTACCCTCATTTATTTCCATCTCTCTTTCCTTTTCCCAACTCCTCTTCTCAAATTTCGGTCCCGAATTTCCTTACCTCTCTCTCTTCCAATTCCTTCAACATGCGCTATGTTCGCTCTCAGCGCGCAGCCAAGCGCCAAGCTCAGAAAGCCTCGCACCCCAAACTTTCACGAACCCCTCCTCTGATTTAAAACATACCTCTCCAGACCCCTCAAACCCCCCTCCAATCACCCCATCTTCTTCTGGAAAACCACTGGGCCCCACGGCCACCTCTGCCAATGGTACTCCCCCTGCTTCACCGACAACACTCTCACCTTCAGCTGCGCAGAACAGTACATGATGTACCAAAAACCCCTTCTTGCCTCCGACACTGCCTCAGCCGAAAAGATCGTCGCCGAGAAATCGCCCCGGAAACAGAAAGGTTTGGGCAGAAAAGTCCAGGGTCTAGATCTTGAAATTTACGATCGGTGCAAACTCGACATCGTGACTAAGGGGAACTGGTTAAAGTTTGGCCAGGATAAGAGGCTTAGAGAGGAGTTGCTGGGGACGGGGGATAGGGATCTCGTGGAAGCGAGTCCATTCGATCGGGTTTGCGGAATTGGGTTTACGGCGGAGCATGCGGAGAGGATGAGGGAGGAGTGGGCGGAGAATTAGCTGGAGAAAGCGTTGATGAGGGTTAGGGAGAGATTGAGAGAGGAGGGAGGTGGTACGGAAGGATGATGGGGCGTTGAGGGAAGGGGTGGTAATCCTGTTTGTGTGGCGTATGGTCGTATTCGTATCGAGGCTAGACGGTAGTCGAATCTAAATGGTGTCTTTGATTCTACTCTTCTCTGCTTCCTGACAAGCAACCGCCCACCAAGGCATGGATCATCCGTCTTTCACCCATCGATTTCCTCTGTAGAATATCTGCATAAGCATCCGCGATTGCTCCAGTGCGTCTCTCTATTCTTTCTCGTTCTTTACCCTCGATGGTCCGTCTGGTCTAATTGTATGTATGCCTATCTGTAGGTTTGCAAACTTTCATTGAGGGGTACGATCGAATTTGTAGAAGCGGTTTTTAAGCGCCACGTCGTCCGCTTGATATGCTTGTCTAAGGTCTCGAAAATGATCCAGCCAGGACTCGACCACGGAAAGAGTGTGGCACTTTGAATGGGTTTGAGACACTATTGGAAGGTGTATAGGAGATGGGCACAGCTTTCTATCGATTAGGAGATGGAACTCCAGACAGAACCACATCAAAGTAGCGCTTGTATAAAAATTAGCTATAATCCGCCTTCCAGCTGTAATTCTTTAGGCTGGAGCCCACGCTTGCGCTCGATTCATAGTTTCATGAGTTTGTAGCTCGTAGACTATTGCAAGCAACGGAAAGGGCGTCGATTTTCGTTGTTTTGGCGCGTCTCGCAGTATGTGCAGAAAGTCGTTAATCCGATTATCGTAGTATGCGTGGTTCCTTGATGCTTATGAGGAACATCGTGTCCCTACAACGCCAACTTAAAGGACCTAAAGTACAAGTAAATGACGGTAGCTTTCAATGAGCATTCATCGCGCTGAACCGGCGTAGATTCCTGATAAGCCTCTAAGGCCTAACTACACATTTCAACAAGTCACAGTCGTCTTTACATAGTAACTGGCAGGCAAGATCGAGATGAAGGGCTAGGGTTTTCCTCATATCCTCCTAGTAGTTCGATGGTGCGGCTAGGGCGTGAGATGCGCTACCTTACTGTAGCGCGAAGAGCTAAGCGGCGGAGTGCCAAGTGCCAACTAAGCATATTAGCTCTTTACTTAGTGCAAAAGTCTAAAAAACCGATGGAGGACAATTACTTTGCTTTATGAGCGAACAGACAAACATATCAGCACCGCGTAACTCCATGCTCGCTGTCGTTGGTGGTTCTGAAGCACGAGTGATTGGCTTGAGAAGTGAGACATGTTGATTTCCTCCTCAAATTTCCATCAGAAGACATGAAGAGAGCGCTGGTGAGCTGTCCCTCCTGTGGCTCCTGCGTTCCATACATTAAAGCCATGGCTGATACTGCCTCTGTAGGCGCTTCGCACGCGTATCATGCCCCCTTGCTTACAGACAAGAGACATTCTGGCTCTAAAATCTTGGAGAGATCCATCGCAACTACAACAGAGCAGACCCAAGTCAACCGTACAAGAGTTAAAGTCATGGGGAAACGATGCATTGGAGTCGGCTTTTATACATGGGTCAAAGTTTTCCAAGCCATCAAATCGTAACATTAAGGATTCCCATCAAGGAGCGCCTGACAAAAAGTCACATCAACCTATACCAACGCCACCTGGCATCCAGTCCTCCCCACCACCAGATCGCCAACCTCCAGCACGAGGCAAATCAAGTTCACTACAGGCTCGGCGTACGGGGTCGCAACATACTCAAGGACATCGTTCGCGAAGCAGGACATCATCGAGGACGGGTCAAGCACCGAAGAGGAAAGCTGAGGTGTCCCCTGGGCCCCGTCCGTCGCGGAAACATAAAGGAGCACCCGCATTGTCACTTGAGAACGAAGTATATTCCAAGACCGCCATGCAAGCCATATCCAAACAATACCCTGATATCCCGCGATGGTATTTTTCCAATCCCAAAGAATGGATACACAACTATGTGCAAGGAGCGTCAGAAGCAAAGATACACTCGGAAATCTCCGAATTAGGGAGCTCGGGAGGGTTCAAATGCGATCTATCATTCCAAACATCGAGTCAGGCGCCATTGCAGGTCGTTCATGGGACGGCCAGGACTAAAAAGGAAGCTGATCATGCAGCGTACTTCAATATGGTGCCCAGGCTCCACGAACTTGGTATCCTTCAGAGCGTTGTTGGGTCCCTGCGGGTCGAGAAACTCGACCAGCAGGTACTCGCTGATGAGGCTAATGCTAAGATGGACATTTACAACTATGCTGCTCGGTTCGATGCGGTACCGAAAATCGATTTTAGGGTTTTGCCGGGGCGAACGCATGCCCGAAAGGTTGTGGAGTTTACCGTTAGGCTGTCCGAATTGAACATAGAAGTTGTGCGTAAGGGTCATGGACTTAAACAAGCAGAGATAGCTGTTGCTTTACACTTCAAAGAAGCCGCCGAAAAACATCATGCTGAGCACGGAGATGGATCAATCATCATCAAAGATTCTACAGCTCTTACGACCAGCAATGCTCGAAAGTTCTTTGACTATTACAAGATTGTCCATCCCAAAGTATCTGTTGAGGTCACTTCAAAACAAGCGACGAACCAGAGGTCGCTTGGGGACATGCCTTTCCTGGCACAGGTACTAGTCGATAATGAGCCTACGGGCGAACCTGTTGAGATGGTTGGGAAGAGAAAAGCCGAAGATCTAGCCTACTTAACGGCCGCGATAGCTCTAAAAAAGAGGGAACCTGAACTGTTTCCTAGATTCTTCCGGGCATTGAAAACTGGGAACGGTGAGATATTGAGACCACTCAACGCAATTGATATGCCACTCGATGATGACGCAATACTTGTCATGCGAGAGACGCTTTTAAGCGCTCGTAGAGCTGGATTACCTGACCAGGCGGAAGAGATCTTGTCAGATGAGGAAATATCAGGGAACAAGCGACGGCCCAAACGTCAATTGGCACCAAGTCAGATCGAGCCACGTAACTTTCAAATGCAAGAAGCTTTGAGTGATTATCTCAAGAATCCGAATTTGGAGCAGCTGCGGAGAAAGAGGTCTGAATTACCAATGAATCAATATAAGGCAAAGGTACTTGATCAGGTGAACCACAATACTTACAGCATTATCGTCGGAGCTACTGGTAGTGGCAAAACTACTCAAGTACCGCAAATACTGCTCGAAGACAAAATCTTAAATGGCAGAGGTGCGACCTGCAATATTATCTGTACCCAACCACGTCGGATTGCAGCGACATCTGTGGCTCGACGAGTTGCTGAAGAGCGAGCTCAGAGTCTGCAAAATACTGTTGGATATCAAGTTCGCTTTGATGCAAGATTGCCTAATCCAGGTGGCAGCATAACTTACTGCACCACTGGTATCCTCTTACAACAGCTTCAGAATTCACCTGACGAAGTTATGGATAGCACTTCTCATCTGATTATTGATGAAGTGCACGAACGCGATATCTTGATAGATTTTCTTCTGATAATATTGAAAAAAGTCATGGCACACAGAGCAGCTAGTGGTAAATCCACTCCAAAAGTGGTGCTCATGAGCGCTACAATGGACACTGAACTGTTTGCAAACTACTTTAAGAATAACAATGCTGGCCATGGTACGAGTGCCTGTCCCGCTCTTTCTGTACCCGGCCGAACATTTCCTGTCAAGGAGAAGTTTCTTGATACTATACTTCAGGACATGACCAAAACACACAGTGCAACGCAATTACGAGCCATGTACTCTGAGCCAGCGACTCGGGATTACCTCAAGATTGACGATAGATACAGCCGGGAGAACGCCGAGGAAGTAAAAGTAGCGCCAAGTAGCGCAGTTGCGACCGCTCAGGATAATGATTTCGTCATTGACTGGAAGCACGAACGAAAGATTTCTGCTCAAGGTGACATTGAGGTCTCAAACGAAAAGGAGGACTCAATCATACCATATGCGCTGGTGGCGACAACTATCGCACACATTGCAAAGACGACGGAGAACGGCGCAATTCTCGTGTTCCTCCCTGGTCTCGATGAGATGCTGAAGGTCGACGAGTGGCTACGTCAGGGCGTACTGGGTGTCAATTTTGCCGATACATCCAAATTCAAGCTTTCGATGTTACATTCATCGATCGCAGGTGGACATACCGAAGTCTTTAATGCAGTACCACAAGGCTGCCGCAAGATCATTCTGGCCACCAACATTGCTGAAACCTCCATCACCATTCCGGATGTACAACACGTTGTTGATACGGGAAAGCTACGGGAAAAGCAATACGATCAGCTTCGCCGTATTACCAAACTCCAGTGCACCTGGATCAGTAAATCCAACTCTAAACAACGTGCAGGTCGCGCCGGTCGAGTACAAGATGGTAACTACTACGCCCTCTTTTCTCGCACCCGCCACAATTCCCTTCGCGCTATCGGCCTTCCGGAAATCCTCCGCTCCGATCTCCAAGAAATCTGCCTCGACATCAAAGCCCAAGCCTTCAAATCCCCCATCCGCGAGTTTCTCTCTGAAGCCATCGAACCTCCGGCTCCCGCTGCCGTCGACACCTCCGTTGTAAACCTCCAAGCTCTTGACGCCATCACAGAGGACGAGAGAATCACTCCGTTAGGCCGCCTCCTAGCTTCTCTTCCCGTACACCCAAGCTTGGGGAAAATGATTGTTCTAGGTGTACTGTTCCGCTGCCTAGATCCCATGCTCATCCTGGGCGCCGCAGCAGCAGAGCGAAACATCTTTGTCAATCCCTTAGAAGCGCGGGGAGAGGCTCAAAGAGCTAAAGCCTCATTCGCCGGGCGCTCAGCGTCTGATCATATCGCCCTCCTGAGTGCCGTCCGTGAAATGCGTCGTATCCGTGACACAAAAGGCGACCACGCCTCGCAAGACTTTGCTTTCAAAAACTTCATCCACAATAACTCTTTCAAGGTTGTTGACGCAACTGCACGACAGATTGAAGAAATCCTCGTTGAAGCCGGACTAATCCCCTTTACGCCCTCTAATGCTCGCTCGAACTCTGAATTCGGCGATCCCCTCCTCAATACCAATTCGTCAAAAACCCCGTTAGTCAAGGCCCTCGCGCTTGCGGGTCTTCATCCAAATCTCGCCGTCGCTACTGGTGGCCGCACGTTTCGGACCCCAGGCGAAAAGGGCACCATCGTCCATCCCTCGTCCGTCAATGCTCGCGACAAAGGTGACGAAGATCGCATCCGCTATGGCAAATTGTACTCATACAGTACCATGGCCCGTTCCAACGACGGCGGCACCCTGTTCTTGCGCGATACGTCCGAGGCCACACCCCTCATGGCCACCCTCTTCGGCGGCAAAATTACCCAGCTGACCACCAGCAAGAACATCCTTGAGATTGACAATTGGCTCCCCTTCTACGTCCAGCACGGCGGCAGTGGGGGCAGGGCCGCCAAGACCGTGCTCGAGTTTCGCAAGGCCCTTGAGCGGTTGCTGGCGGGTGCATTCAGGGATCTGAAAGTCAGGAAGGAGGGGAGGGCGGCGGAGGGGGCGAGGAGGGCGTACCTGGCAGATGAGACGGTGAGGGAGTTGTTTGCAGAAGGCTTGGTGGAGGTGCTGGAGAAGGATGTTGGGGCGGCGAAGGTGGGGAGGGGTTTTGCTGGGGAGGGCGAGAACCCGGGGGGTATGAGTCGGTTTGCTAACGCGAGGAAGTGGATGAGCAAAGGAAGAGGTAGGTCGGAGAGGGAAGATGTTGCGGCGTGGTAGGCGATACGCTCGTAGGGTGCCAATGCACCCTTATTTTCGTCGCAGTTAGCGGCATCCCTGGCGTTTTAGGGGCTGGACTTTTAGATTTGCGCAGATTTGGGGTTCGCTGTTTAGATGTATAATATTTATGTTTCCCGTGTCCATAGATGCCTTTCGTGGGCCAACCCAGCTCTACCTATATAATTCTTTCTACATCCCATCTACCCTCCCCCACAACCATCTCGCCCCCTACACGTGCACCAACCTCCACCAAACCTAAATATTCGGCGACAGCTGATCATACCGTACGCAACTCTCGACCTGCTCCGCGCTCGCCAGGAGGTACCGCCGCGCCTCGAGCCCCACCCACACCTTCAGCATGCTGTAGTCGCCCTCGCGCACGTTTTGCAGCAGGCTCGCGCCGCCGCCTTGGGAGCCGAGTTGGCGGAGGATGGGGAGGGCGCTGTGGAGATGGGAGAGGGGTCAGTCAAGTCTTCGGGGTTGTGAGGTGTAGGTGGGTGAGGGTGGGAATGTGGAACGAGGGGGGAAACTTACCTCTTGAAGAGATCCAGATTCGGGTCTAGGCTCCTGCCAATGCCCTCGAGGAGGAGGATGCTGATGACGACGTTGACAAAGTCTCCCTCCATGCGGACATGGTGTTCGCGCACCATGGACAGGACCTGGTTCAGGACATCCCCGATCTTGATGTTGCCGAGCGCAAACGTGCTTGATTTGACGCCTAGGACGAGGTGCTGCATTTTGAGCGCAAATACTTCCTTGTCGAGGACGGCGTCGGGCTGGCGGCAACGCTCGACCATCAGGTGCCCGGCGCGGTAGCCGTCGAATTCGGCGACGGCTTTGAAGAGGTCAAGGAAGTTCCTGCGGTTGGTGGCGTTGAGAGCTGTGACAAGGCCCGTGTCAATGAAGATGAGCTGCGGCCTGTAGCCCTCTTTGTCGATTTGGGCAAGTTGTGAGACCCAGGCCTCGGGGTGGTGGCGATGCGGGCGCAGTCTTTGCAGGACTTCTTCGGTGACGTCAAGGGAGTCGGTAGGGGAGTCGGAGGGTTTGTGTCGTCCTAGAGTGAGTGAGATTTGTGTAGGGAGGTAGAAGCGGACCATGATGTTTCCAGGGTGCAGGTCGGCGTGGACGAAATTGTCAATAAGGAGCATGTGAAGAAAAGCATCGAGGCCCTCGTCAGCGATTTCCTGCTGAAATACCCCTCCGCCGTCTTCAAGGAAGGCTGCCAGGGGGATGCCTTGGGCGAACTCCTCGACAAGGACTTGTCGCGTGGTATGGCTGGCGTAAGGGTAGGGGAACCAAGCCGTGGTTCGATCTCTAAATTTCTTGCGAAACATGGTCAAATTAGCAGATTCGATGCGAAGATCCAATTGCAAGCGCATCATTTCGCCAAACTGAGCCACTTCGTCTGGTAGAGATAGCCACTCGATAGTAGGGATAGCGTTTAGAATTTTAGCGAAGGAAGTCATGATGCGCAGGTCACGGCGGACGAGGCGCTCGACCTTTGGGTGGAGCACTTTGATGGCAACGTAAGAGGAGGGAACGCGTTGAGGGGTGGATTTGATGAAAGTGTCGACGTTCTTGCGGACTCTTCTGCGCATGTTTTGTGGTTCGACTTCCAAGTCCGCATCTTCGGAACCGGCGAGATCAGGTTTGAGTTTGGCTTTATAAACCTGAGCTATGGCTCCTACCCCTAGAGGCTTCTCCTGGAATTCGTCGAATATGTCTTCAAAAGGGCGGCCGTTGAAAGCTTTGACGATTGTCCTTTTCGTGTCTGCTAAGGAATGGGCCGGAGCATTGGAGTGGAGAGAAGACATGGTATGGCACATTTCTGCCGGGAATATATCTGACCTTGAGGCCGCCCATTGTCCAAGCTACAAAAGATCAGTTGGAGCCAGTTTCGCCACAGAGTCAAGTACCTTGATGAAAGCTGGGCCAGCGCGCTCCATAGCATGGACCAAGAATCTGTACCACCAGAGCGTACCTGTACGCTCATTGTCGTGTGCCTTTTGTCTTCGTCCAAACCAGACCAACGGCACCGCTGCTATTACCGGAACAAAAATGACCACAAGGTGTAGAAATCGAAAGCCCGTTGCTATGGGCTCATAGATGTACTTGTCCAAGATTAGGTAGAGACCGTGCCATGCTCTCCTGAAGCCATGCAGATTGTCGGGCATCGATTTCTCAATCTCCGCCCGCGAAGCCTCCAACATGAGTTTTTCCGGTGTCTTGCCATCGCCATTGTCCTCTTCACTCAATTGCACGAAAGCGGCTGGGCTAAGCAAAGCTAATAAAGTCTTTCTCCCTCTTGGAGGTCGATGCGGCGCCTTTCGAGGTATAGGCCATTTTGCAGATATGGAGAAGCGTCGCTCAAGTAAGGCTACATGCCGCTGGGCTCCGCGACGAAGGCATAGTCGGCCGAAGTAGAAGGCCGTTCTCATCGTACGAATCAGTCCTTACAGTCGGAGTCATGGAGGCTGTTTATAGTCCATGTTCTTCATGTTGCCGTGCCCTCGGTTTGGCGCGATCGTTCGCGTAGGTAGCCTGTGAAAGCGCAACGTCATTTTGCCCGCAAATTCAGGCTAGACCCTTTTCGTCCTCTCGACCCTGAAGTTTATCCTTCTTCGACCGCCGAACTTCTCTCCAAGTTGTTCCTCATATATCCGTTGTCGTTTATACCATTGCCTCTCAATTATATTCACCCTAATAAACCCTGAACACTAATAGCACCTACAATGGGCTGGTTTTGGGTGGACAAACCCCGTGCATCGACCACTGTTGCGCCTCATCCTCCCACAAAATCAAATGCTACTCCTCCCGTAAGATATGGACTTTCGTTGCTACTATATTATTGATGCTAACTTTCTAAGCCTGGTTGTCCGATGCATACCGCCATACCCTCAACGCCTTCATTTCCCCCTCGAAATTCCTCAGGATCTCCCACAGCCGGCTCATGCCCAGTGCAAGCGCCAAACGCCCCTCTGGAACCTTCTGCCCCACCTCCATCCACCTCGTCTCGACTCAATCCCCTAAACTACATGTTCCCAAACCTCTCCCAGTCTCCCGCCGCAAGTCAATCTGTCGATCTTCCCATAGAACGCGAAACGTCATCGATACCAAGAGGCGATTCGGAGAGCAACTGGGAGTATCCCTCACCGCAACAGATGTATAACGCAATGCTGCGGAAGGGCTACGATGACACTCCCCAAGATGCTGTGGAATCCATGGTAGCAGTCCATAATTTTTTGAACGAGGGTGCTTGGGAAGAGATCGTAAATTGGGAACGGAGATTCAGTCGCGGACTCGGCTACGGCTGGCAGGCGTGCCGAAGGGGTGAAGAAGGATTCGTCGAAGACGCTGATAAGGTTGCACCGGAATGGCAGATTGCGAAGCCAAAATTATTGAGGTTTCAAGGCAGACCAGATGATATTTCACCCAAAGCAAGAATATTCGATTTCTTAGGGCGCATGTATCCTGCTAAATTCAAGTAAGTATTACTTGCTGGTCAATTCCATCCAGCGCTAATCTCCTGTAGTTCTGACGCCCCATTCGATCGACACGACTGGTATGTCCAGCGACGGACGCCTCAAGGAGACGTACGAGAAGTCAGATACGTCATCGACTACTATTCTGTCCCTGAACCGACCGGAGCACCTGTGTTCTCTCTAGATGTACGACCAGCTGTAGATGGTCCTACAGCGGCAGCCGAGCGGCTGATGAGATGGGGTGGGGATGTGTGGCATAGGGCTAGCGGCGCAAAGGCTAGAGAGAATGTAGCAAACTGAGATTTTTCGAGTTTGTAGGTTTGCGACGGAAAGTGGTGGGCGTTTTCTTTTGGGACAAAAGGTATTACCCGGTTATGAGGGGCGGTACCGGCTGGCATCTGTTGATATCCCTACTCTACTATCATATGGGCGTCGTCCGAAATTTAGTTATTAATCCTTGACTGTCCCCATATCCACATATAACCTTTCAAGATCATGGTCACAGGACCGCAAGCATTGTTAACAATCTAGCCTTCTTACTTGACCTCTCTGATCCTACCTTTTCTTGTCCTGTTGTCTGTATCCTACTAGCCTGCACTGAAGGGAAGTGAAAGCCAGTAGAGCAGCACCCGCTCTCTGCAGATTGCATGATTAACAGGCCGTCTACCAGGATCAATGGCAGTCTTACCGTATGTTGTGAGTAACCGATATCTCATTTCAACAATTCAAAATGGACAAGTAGTCTCACCATTTGTTTTCTCGTTTGGCAACGTACAGCCATTAGATCCAGACGCGACAAGAGTCATTGAATACACAAAGCCAACGAGTGGATCAACCGTCATCGCAACCGCACTCTATCCACATACTCGTCGCATCTCCTTGTCATTCCTCACCAGCTCGCGCGTCTGCTGGGTGAGCTGATGGGCTGATCGGTATGTAAAGACGTTGGGATAGGAGATGCGGTGGGAAAAAAGATAGATGGCTTCATTGAGCGATTTGGAGAATTGTTCGAGAAGCGTTAGGGACTATGCATGAAGACTCTGGAAGAGGACGATCTGCTATGTTGGCTGTAGCATTGGCATGCGAATGGATGAGATGTTCGAAATACTATAAGTTCGTCGGATTTGTGTGCGGCGCATAGTCCCCCTACAACCTCCAAGCCTGACCGTTTGAGACGGTAGCTCCACTTGTAATGTGTGGCTTGACTGCGTGAACCGTTAAGAGCACACTAAGAAAAGGCCTAAAATATTCGTAAGAACGAAAGAGACGAGAGGAATAATCTCCTCATGCGTGCCTGCCATGGCTACAAATTCAGTTCAGTACATTTGACACAGAATTAAACCTTGATTAATATGAGGTTGAACGTATTTCCAAGTCGCCCGGCCACTGAGAGCTTATGACCCCAGTTTTTAAATACTCAACAAGAAGCTAGTAAAGGACTTCTAAGATTTTGCTAGAAGAGTACAGTGTGCACCATAATATCTACCGATTGGGGATTTAGAGGATCCACGGGAATGGAATAATAGAGATGTGAGAGACAGAAAAAAAGATAACGCTTTCTAATATCGAAGATGTATTGATGATCGGTTAGCCAACGACTACAACATCTTTAGCATTCAGAAGCGGCGCAACGAAGTACTGCCAGGGACTCTCCTGCAATGAGCCCATAATATTAGCCCAAGTCTGGTCCTTACAATTTTCCTTGTCTGGTCCTTTAAGCCTTCGGTCGACTCGTTCAGACAATGAAGATTACTTGAACTACAACTAGAGGCTGATGTTGATGGGAAAGAGGTGAGATAAGAAGGAAATAGAGCAAGTATGTAAGACAGGGATGGCACGGATAATAATGTCGATTCCGAGTGCGGAAAGCTCCGCCGTTTAACTTAACGTCAACTACCAAATCCTATGCAATGTGCGTCTTAATGGGAGTGAGATACTGTATATACATTGTACAATTGTTCAGTTCTGAATTCCCATCAGATTCGTAATTACAGCTCCTACTCTATAATATCCAGCATAAGTTAGCTCGATTCTTGATAACGGCGTGCTCACACGGTTGGCCGTCCACCAGTAAGGCTTTAGCTTCAATATTGAGCGTAGTAGGCGGTGATGTTGGGATGGTGGCATGGAGACCGCCTACGCTGATTCTATGCGGACGTTATCGCTAAAGCGTTACATGAATTCGTTAGTTATGGAGCCTGTAAAGAAGGGATGGGCTGGCCAAATTAGCGCTGAGTCGCCCTGACTTAACCGGCTCTCCAACGTAATAGACATAGAAGAGGTCATAGTGAGCTGTAATAAGAAAGCTGCTGGGATGATGTGGAACAGAAATACTATCAGTGTGAGTTTTGCACAACGAGGTAGGTGAAAGCCTGTCACTAAAAAACAACAGCCAGGCCAACTGCGTGGAATATCTGGTAGCTTGGCCAGTTTTTATGCCTCATTTCCCAATTTTTTATGTCGCATATGCTTTGCCAACGAACCTGATGTGAGATGAGACTGTTTCGCGAGTTTCTTGAGATCGATTTCTCCATTTGAAGATCTTACGGTGAGATATGTTGTTGCCTTATAATGGAACGGCAAGATCGTGATTCTGCATTTGGAGATTCTTTGCCGTTTCATGGCTATCAACTTGCGTCTATACTGCTTTCAATAAATTGGGTCGCAAGCTAGTAATCAAGGCCAGATTATTGATTTGTGATGGAACTTCCACGCAGGCAGGCACCAACCGGCATTCGACCCGTAACATTTACAGGTGAATACGTCTAAAATCTTTACAAGTTAGAACACCAAGTCTCCAAGATAGGAGCCGAACCTAGTTAGCCCAAAGAACTATCTATCAAGTCACTTACCTAGTAGCGATTTATAGGTGTTACCACAAAAATCAAAGTCAAAAATAAAAACATAATTCGGTGGCTGCCTGGAATTGAACTCCAGAGCTGAAGCAAAAAAAGGATGGAAGTACTCATAGCCTACCGTCTGTCGCCAAAGATATGACCATCTATGGTGGTGTTGGCTTCCCGCTCTGAGGCCTACCGTCTGTCGCCAGAGATATGACTATTCGCGTTCCACCTCGACCACCAAGACTTCAAGGTAAAAGGTATAGCACAAACATCAGATTTATATTACTGCATGAAACATTAAATATCCTATTAGGCTTATTTATCCTCAACACACAACAACATTTTTCCCTTCCATCACACATGAGCCACGTTACCTTTTCAATCCTGCACACAGTACACAGAGTTTCATCGCCATAGCCGTCCATCTTGCCAATACCAGCATCTGTATATGATCGCAAGCTGCTTCTTCGCCCTATCTATCAATCAAAGTTACCGTCATGGAAGATTCGTCCGAGACCCCACTTGAGAAATGCCAACGCTTGGGTTTGACGATATACTCGGTAACAGCTTCAGAATTTGCAACGACTGCTACAGCCATAGATGTTGCTACCGCTATAGCAGATCAGAAGAGGATTTCCGCTCCTATTGATGCAGGAGAAGAGTCAGATCCGGCACACTTAGTGCTAGATAGAGAGCCTCGTGACGAAACGACAATTACAGACAGAGATCACCTCCCAATTTCTCCGCCGATTCGACCGACAGAGACGTGCATCCCAACAAACTTGAAACCGGATAAAGAGGTAGGTTATGAGATCATTCGTTCAGAGGAAAGCCTTACCCCAGCGGCGCACGAACTCCAACAGCCAAGAGTACCAGCTTCCATCACCGATGTCACAGGCTTAGTACCGGACAAGCATCTAAAAAATGCGACGGCTTTCCTAGACACAAAACCCCTTCCAGCGGCTCAATTAATCGCACCGCCACACAGGTCTACCCCCATCATCAAGTCACGTGTGGCTTCTCGCAAAAAAGAAACGACCATTGAGAAAAGCATTAGACTAGGCACCCCAGTAGTCTGGAAAGAAATTCACTTTGAGAAATGGGGACGGAATTGCTACGACTACACCACAAGAATGATAAGTATCGGTGTATTGAAGGACCACATATTTTCTCGCCAGGAAGTAAACTGGTTCTGGACTCGTTGTGTTGCGGCTGTCTTTCCAGAAGGCCACCCGAGGAGGTCTTCCCTCCTGCAGCAAGTATGCCCTCGCCGGTCTTATAGATATCACTATCTTAAAGTAAGATCAAGCTACTAACGAAGGAGCAACAGATGAATTCTCCAGCGGTGCATGAAGCTTGGGAATATCATGCGACGAAAGAAGCGTATTGGGCCCGAAGGGTGAGGGAGAACCGGAGAGTTTTCCGTTTCGTCAAGAGGTGCAACATCACAGGCAATAGCATAGGCATGCTTGCTATGGAAGATCGGTGCCGTAACAGTGTCGTAGTGCCGTACATTGGCCTCGTTTCTCTACAGTCTTTGAAGTATATGGACATTGTGGCAGGGGTACAAGGCCCTTATATATGTCGCAATGTCCTGCGCGCAGTTTGGCATGGAATTATCCTTAACATCTACCACTATGAGAGTGACTCGTTAAAGGCGCAGAAGTTAAAAGAGGTATACCACAAGGAGTGCCGAATTTTGTTTGAGATGCTGACAAACGGTGTCTCAGGCAGATAGTGCAGAAGCAGACCAGTATTGGGAAGCTTTCGAGCGGATGAAAATTACTTGCTATGAGCAGCTCACTTCTCAGCAGCGCTTGCGATACGATTCAACAATCCCTTGTAGTATGGAGCTACGTTATGATTCAAGCAAGAAATGTGGGGAAGAACCATGGGTAAGAGACAATATAACCAATGATTTTTTATCCAGTACATAATCTGACAGCGTAGTAATAGACCGGTGATAACAGTCCTCACGGCTCTGATGCAGATGAGCGCCGTTTAAAACCCCGGCGGAAGCGAAAGAACGACTGTAAGTATCTTCCCAATAGATCGCTCAATGAGCAGCACTAACCTTCGCTGTGTTAGGGAAATCTGTGGCAGATAAATATCCTTCTAATTTTAACCCCCAAGTAGACAACTGTCCGTTTACTGCATGTATAGAATGCTCTTGCATCAATTGCTATGCGGTATTCGGGTTGCAGAATCAATTCGGTTATGCGGAGGAGAGAAGATTGGGGAGGAGCGTCTATGACATGTCTTCACCTCAGCCTATAGCGCCGCGGTCTTCCCGTCAGAGGAAGATGCCAACAGACCCACAATAGAACTAACAAATCGTATTTATACCAGAAGACAGCTATGTAAGGCGTCACAAATTCTCATCGACACACAACTTCATCATGCTTTTCACTTCCTGTTCATTTTCACGTTAACTCAGATCGCTTCACCAACCCTTAATCCACTCGTCCTAACCTCCTGTATTTTCAGGCCTTTATTCATGAATCAGCCATCACAAGAAGTGGCGCCCTAAATAACATTCATTTACTGGAAAACCGTTCATCGGAGCATATAAGAACACCAACTTTTCCATCAAAATTTTTCCATCAAAATTTTTCTTTTCTAAACTAAATATATTTCTTACCTTGAATACCTACTCTTCATATTTAACCCTTCCGATATAAGAACTATATCCGTTACCTATAGATGCTTGGTAAATTATACCGTGATAAGACTTGGATATCCATCAAGAATGTCTAACAAATGAATAAGCCTTCCTGATTACCAGGCAGCTTTCTTGTATATCTACTCATACACTGCACTATGTTTGAGAGGTTCAAACGGCTGGTAAGAATCACACCAACTACTGTATTGCTTCGGTAACGTAGCTATGGCACTCAACGAGGTTCCCACAGCCGATGTTACCCCACATCCAGAAGCTTCTTAAACCTGCCACGCAAGTAACCTCACAATCTGGAACAGAACTCGTCAGCTCAATAATCACGCATAACATGCATTCTCCCAAGTTTATTGCCTGTCTCAATATCGGGACGTCAGCTTGTGTGTTGATGCAGAATGGACCTGAAGAACCATCACTGAATGCTGGTACGAATATCACTACAGGGACCATCAGGGAACTTTTATTCGATTGAAAAACAAAAAGGCTTGGCGCCAAATCGAGGAGCAGAATTTCGTAGACGACAGGTGGAGGATGATGTGGCCGGACCCCCAGCAAGATCTCCCGATCGAACTGTCACTATCTTTCGGAGCTTCATAGTAAATCTATTTGAGTGCTTTATAGTGAGGGTTGAGAGCGGGTTGTATGGGTTCAGAAGAGCCCACAGCGAAGTACAGGATTTCAAGCTGCGACCTGGAACTCGGATAAGGCGAAACGCCCAGTTGAGCAACGCATTTCTCAACCACCAAGCGGCCTGGCAGTGAGTCGAGCTCCTCCGGGAGACGAATTCACCTGGGTGCGAGAGATGCATTTCGAAGTCAGGAAGAAAAATCATTAACATTGGTTAAACGAAACGCATTTCGGTGGGGTGAATCGCTCTTGATCAAACCAACAAGATCCGGGTGGAATTCCAAATAGAGCTTCCCAGCGAATATGCTGAGGAGGTAGCTGAATATAGAAAGCAAGTCAAAGCACACATCAGGGAAGATTATTTCTGAATTTGGTCATAAGAAATAAAAAAAACTCATCTTGAGAAAACTCGTCACAGCCTCGGAAATTATACCCACGCTATGCTTGCTCTCAGCAATCTTGAAGCCATCAAGCTCAGTCGGGACGATATAAACTATTTCTTTCTGAAAGGGGAATGTCGAAAGAGTATATCCTGAATACTGAGCATACGAATTCGCTGATCCCAAGCTTCAGAGTTGCACTGCCCATCGTCCCTAACGACAAATTGGAAGGCTGGGACGATAAACAGGCAATTCTCGAATGAAAGGCCAGCAAAGTTCCAGAGGAGTTCTGGTTCTCTCCAGATATTGGACGAGATTCTGAGATCAATACGGAAGGCGTGACCATAAGGATGAGTGGGGTTACAAATTTTATGCCCTTTAAATCAGATACAAGGTCCCTGGACCAAGTCTTCTACATGGTTAGTTTTTTTGACGTCGAAGCGCCAGTCATTTCGCAAAGGCGGCATGAAGGTAAAACCGTCAATGGCATCTATTATTACGCGGGCGCCACACATCAAAATTGCCAAGCTTACGGAGATAGGCAATCCTCGAGTTGCTTGAAGTGAAAGCGCTGACACGAAGTCGACCAGGCCGGCATTGTGCAGGCTGAAATATATAGGAGAGAAGAGTACTACGACTACAGGAAGTGGATGGAGATTTTGAATAACCCTAAAGGCAAGCGAAAAGCTTGAATGCTTCCCTCGATACGAACTCACGCCAACAGAAAAAGGATCGAGGGATTTTAGAATCCTCAACGAAAACAGCTTTAAGGAGCGGGTAGACGCATCAGAAAGACATCGGACTTCCAAGTCTAACTTTTAAATTGCTGAATTTCTCATCATGTTCCCTCTTATATCATCCTTATCGCGAAAGATGGTTCAAGCATGATGAAGGCCATCAATCGGTGCTGGAACGGACATGACCTTCCTAACCAGCTCCTAGGAATCAGACAGGAAGCCTTTCAACAATGAATTCATCGAAGCTTCCCTGTTTTTCAGTACCTAATTCATCAACATTCATATATATATAGTCTCTGTGACCCGCTTATCACTTCTCTTCTGTCGGTCATCCGTGGCTATAAAAACACCAAGCTCCCTGCATATCCCTCCATTTCTTCTACATACTTTTCAATCCTCAACACGAGATCGTTATGTATATGTGTTCTACTTACAGCTTTTCACTATTGTTGTAGGTAACGACGGTCTGTTTCATGCTGCAACTATCCTTAGTTTAGGCTCGTACACCATGGTCTCCGGACTCGCCTTCGTCCGCTTTATAGGCAGTTGGCATGAAAAGAGGCAGTTGATGCCGGCATGGTAACATACAACAGCGCAGCTGTCAAATTCAATGCCACCGCCAAGGGCATCGAATTCAGCTGCCTTGCGCTCAAGGTCCCTCAGCCTTGGGTGGAAAGCTTGATACGCCCAATGAAAGAGGCACTCCGTACCGATGCATCGTGAGAACAGCTGGGTATGTGACATCCAGATGTCGATGCGTATGTTCTTCTGAATCTTGACAAAAGACATAGTCATGGAATCTTTCAGAAGCGGAATGCCAAGCTTGGCTGAGTGCGCGAATAGCAGCTCCAATCCTTCCTAGCCATCGATCTTCAACAACACTGATTAATTACTCTCAAAGACCTGACCCCTATGGCAGAGACCAATTCATTTCCCGCCATTCTCCCGAAACCCATATGTTGCAGTTGGTCCATGGTAGATCGGGCTGGTCATAAATCCTTCACCTCGTGGTTTGAATATTCTTCAAATGATTCTTTATAGAATAATTACTGCAGCAAAGTGGCATCAAAATCTTCTCACAATAAATCGTGAGATTGGTTTAACACGGGATCTTTCTTGGCTTATTCGGTTATGAGGACTACAAGTTGAGAGGGAAAGACCAGCTCATGTATTGGACGCATTGGTTTCTAGTGTTTGGCTGCGTCTAATGGAACGATCGCCGGTATCTCAGGCTTTTGGCCCCCTCATCTTGATCTCGACAAATCATATATATCAGAACATCCCAATAGCAGAAGGTCGATCTATGAAAATAGACCAATGGTATACTGCACACAGCAAGAACAAGAAAATACTCTTAGAAAGGAAGGCTGTTGAATGACATTACAAGAGCACACTGGAGCTGAAAGGGTTACAGAAAAACATCGGAAATACGCTACTTGAACTAGGAAGAAAATACCAGGTTCGGTGGCCATGTGGTTTGTAAGTTTCAGCACAAGCTGAAGACAAAGAACACTTCGTTCATGCGAACAGTCGATGAACCAACTTCGTAACAGTTACATGGCGAAGAAAATTTCGAGTTCAGAATGTGTGAGAGTTCACTGTTGAATTCTAATCACGACATTCTTCCGCCCGTGATTCCTCATCATCATGGCCGTGTCCACCGCCGACAGTTTCACCGTCAACTCGACCATGAAAAGCCTCGAGCCGTTCCTCACCCATCTCAAGTCTCGTGCCACGGATAACATTCGAGTTCACGAGCGTCTGACCGCCTTCCAAGAGGCGGCGCAGAAGGAGAACTACCTTCAGTCTATTAGCGATCCTACTATTAAAGAGGACGAGCGACGCTGTACCACCATCTCCGCCGCTGCCAAAGCCTTGCTGGCTTCAGAAGAAATCGCGCTTATGATCAGCGACATCAAAGGAGCGGCGCGGTCCAGTGACGAAACCTATCCATGGCATTGCATCTGTGTGCTTCGCATCGGCTCCGTCTTATGGGTGTACGATCCGATCTTTGATCCTGCTTCGATGTCGCTGAAACAACGTATTGATCAAATCTTGAGATTGATGATGACGAAAGTTCTTTGAACCTGGTTCGGCAAGCATGATATCATCAGAGTCAGCAGTACGAAGCCTGGAAATCAGAACACGCCAATCATCAAGAATCCCTACGCCAATCCCTCCTAACACCATCAGTCAACTCACGCCGGTAACCCCTTCGAAATCACCGTGCCTACGTCTTCTGCTGCCTCCGCATCCCCCTACCTCGATCACTTCAGCACCTTCGGAACTAGCGGAATACGATGCGCAGAAGCTTGCACTCACGCTGGAACTAGACGTGGATAACGAAGAAGTGCTACTACAATACAGTCTGGAATCAGGAATGGGGGGTACTGTTGCTGGCTTGAGAAGGCCATTATTGCCACCGCAGCCGGAAGCGTAAGGTCAGAGGTTCAAAGATCTCGCTATCGGACGGTCGGAAACCCTTGGGAGAAGGGAGAAAGTAAGGAATGCCCCTGCGTACGAGTGTCCGGCTCATGGAGACAAAATCTCGATTTCCTCGGTCAGCGATATGCGCATCATCGGGCCCGTCGAAGATCAAGATCGATGTATCTCTCTGTTTTTGCCTGTGAATGAAACAGATGATCATCGCAGAACGCGCGCAATGACCGAGCTTGAAGAATTGTGTGACCAGACACAAGCTTCGCAAGCATCGCAGGGCACACAGACCGATGATTTGAGGGCCAAGCAAGTTTGGAAACTCTTTATATTGAAGCTTTTCTGTGAGCAGATCTGACGATGAAAATCAAGATCTTGAGTGCAGAGTTTGATGCCCCCTTTCATTCAATCAATCATTAAATTGTCAAAACATATCTTACACCCTTTAACACTTTCATCACAACTCACTTCTGCCATATGAAACCTGGAAGACCAATTATTGCATTTCTCGGGTTACTGAAGACTAGAACTATCCTGGTGGGGTCGTTCGTGTGGAGCGTTGGTGAAAGGAAGGCTGCTCCGGGTACTTAGGGCTTTTGTTCCCAAGCGAGATTCACAGCTTAAAAATCTAGGTTTCTCGAACATTGGATGCACGCGAATAACTATTCAAACTGTCATGGCCGTAAGGTGGATTACACAGCGACGCGGCCTACCGAAATAGCCTGCACGATCAATATCATCGTGAGCGGATTCTCTGGCATTTTGCCAGCTGACGCAGCTCAGCAACCAGGTCCAAGTTACATTGAGACCGTTGACTATTCAAGAGGGCTTCTTACAGTGCAGAGGAATTAATCGTAGAACACAAAATGAACAAATATATGACAAGAGACAGAAAACTCGACGGAAAAGACCAGAGAAAAGAGTCCTTACAGAGAAAGCTGAAAAATTTCTTCGAGGGGAATTAGAAGACTGGGAATGTTCCTGCGAATGATATATATAAGAAAACTTTAGATAGACAATAATTTGGGAGAAAAGGCTCTTGAAGGTCAGTATCGCAAATCCAACAAATCTGACTTGGGTACCGAGAGAAAATTACACAACCAGAATCCTCGGAACGCGCTTTCGAAAATGTCTGACTCACATCAGCCTGAGACGAAGCATAACTACCAAAGTAGGAATCAAGAACACGACCTATAGAGCAATCAAATTTTAATATCTATAAGGATTTTCCCCAGACTCAGGAGAAAGCAGCAACAAAACGTTAAAGGAATTATGGGAAAATGTAAAGCGCAAAATGAATTGGATAATTAAAGATACATAAATGTTGTTCTGAGAGAAAGAAAGAGCAATCGTTTGAAGAATACGAGGATGTGATGATTGACGTTTCCACCCCTTATACGATTTCGAGACCACCAATTATGAGCATTATATATAAAGTCTTTTGAACAGCGGGCAAGAGATCTGTATCTACATGTTTACTATCATAACCGAGTTCTTGACGGGCAGGCAAGTTTTCTGAAGTCGTTACCTGAGGTTTAGAAGCGAGGACTAGATTTTGGGTCTGAGGTAAAGCAAGATGGAATTGATCTTTCTTCAATACAGAGCTGACATCTTTTTTAGCGAATCCAACACTACAATTGGTATTTCTTTGGTGTTCTCGCTTTCATGAGATCGCTGGCGTCTATAAGCTTCCACTACAGATAGGCAATACGTCGCGTTCGTCATGATCCAAAGGTCGTGGTTAATGCGTACGCTGAAAGCTGGAAAACCTCGAAGCTGAATGTAAGTGCACTGGCGAATAGCCTACGAATAGTAACTAATAGGATTAGTGCCGGTCATGGATGAAATGATGGAGGTGACCAGTTAAGAGCCTCGCAACGCGGTTGAGCGCCGGATCGCAGAGCTGCCGGTCGTTCGCCAGCCCCGTTTCCGCGGGGATCGTGGTCGGGTCGCTCTCGAGCGGCATTCATCCTACCGCCAGACCATTATGGCCTTTATTCGGGGATATGTCTCGAATAGGGCGTGTGCGCATTGCCGGAATGGCCACGGAGCGATGACGGACTGTGTGCGGCTGGAGGCCGACGCAGAGCACATTTTCTCCAGCCACTGTTCCTTCTATCTGCCTCCGACCCGGCCCCAAAGTCGTGCGCGGTCGAGGAATTTTGAAGAAACACGAAGAAGTCCCGGAAATTGCTGAAGGTAGTGAAGGCCCATAGAGATGAACTACCTTAATCGAGGAGCGAACAGAAACGTTCAAAGATAAAGCGGAACTCAGCAGCGATTTCACCTTCCTCGTCAACAATGTTGAGAAGTTGAATCCTTCTGAGCAGAGAGCAGAGGCATGAAGACTCAACGTGACTGTCAAAGAAATTCGAAAAAAGGGTGTATCGAGGAATCTTGGGTCTTCCAGAAGGAGGGCGCGATTGCTTGGCTCGTTATTGCTAAAACAACCATGTCACAGCAAGACACTCTTGTTAGCGAATAGATGATAAAGATTAGAAAGACAGTAAATCTCTGGACACGAGAACTACAAATCCGAAAGCTCAAATAGAGAGCTTCTTGAGAGCGACCATATAGAGAACAAACCGCTCAAGAAGGATCGCCTCAGGAGAGAGAATCTAGAGCAAGAGTGCAGCCTGCGGGGAGTCTCAGCAGCGAGCGGAAACTTGAGAGCCAGGAAAGATACTTGGGAAATTCAACGTCTGCAGCTAAGAAGTCAGAAAGAGGAAAGATCAACTGGGATGCACGGCAAGAAAGGCCGTGTAAGAGATCGGAATAATTCCAGAGACGTTGGGACCAAACAATTGCGCCTGGGTGCGGTCCTGAAACAGAGTGAGAATCAATGCTCAAAGTCTTCTGGGACCAATGTTCTCGCCGTTTCATTAGGGCCTAGAAGCGCCTTGGAGATGAGGAAGACGACGCTCTTCCAGGGGAGATCCTGTCTGGTTAGAGACGAGAGACTGCGCACCACACCTTAGATGCCCATAGGCTTCAGCATCTTGTGGGAGACGTCCAACTGTTCACATGTGGAGTTGAACTTGTTCAGTATTGTGAACCAGAACTACTCCAGATATCCAAGTAAACTCAAACAGCTGGACGACCGGGTGAGACCGACACAATGGATCGGAGAGAAACTGGATGTGACGATTATGGGAACGCAGCGTCGATCAGATATAGCGAAGAAGCACAACTTTATAGCCTGTGCCTAGGTTAAAGGTTAGGCAGCTCAGATAGCTAGCAAGAACCGGAAGCGGTGGTGGAAGTGCCGCACGCAAGAGTTTACCGAATATGTCGAAGCTAACGGGGATGAACTCGTCATAATGTGAAGGAACTCATTACGAAGTCGATCGACAATCGGCGGAATGGGTCAAGATGGGGCTCAAGTGTGTCAAGCTCTAGCTCTCATCTGCTTTGTTTGATGTATATTTCTGCAGCTTGGGAGACGGGGGTGAACGGATTAGAAGTACGTCATTTGCCCGTAATGCCTCTTCAGATGGCAGGAAGAAGATAGAGTAGGAAGATTGGATAATATATACCGTGGGAGGCTTTGCTATACAGAGATCTGAAATCGTATATAGGATTATCAATCCAGATGCCGCATCTCATTTGATGTGATGATTTCAATGTCTACCGTGTTCTTAGTTGAATCGGGTGAAGAGAGCAAGGGTTCGAATAGCTACGCGTATCTATGTAAGTAAAATGCGTCATCCATTTCCCTAAATCAATATGTTCCATTGTGTAGTTTAAATAATCATGCTTGGAAAAGTCTGGATGAAACAAAGCTCACCTTAGACGTCATCTTAGATACCGGATTTTGTCGAATACATTCCAATGCCAGGGATGTCCGTCTTTTTGTGCTGTTGACACTATGATGAGTTGTGTATTAATTTTCAGATCAAGTAGCCGAGCTCCATACCTATAGAGTAACCGCGAGCGGCACCTGCTAGCTGCAAAGAACTGTGACATGGTTCAGAGTTGCAAATAGAAGGTTTCTCGAGGTTGTGGAGGCTCTCAGTGGGGATAATTGTGCTTAGTGACTTGAACTTGACGGCTGCGATCTCTCTGCATGACGGCAAAGAGAATGTATGGTGTTATAACAACATTGTATTTGGGTTTCTCATTGTCGAAGCAAGCCATTGGTGCTGTTTAAGACGGTCGTTGTTCCTCAACACATCTTGACAAAGCACGATATGGTTCCATATCAAGCACAGATAATCAACAACACCTAGTTGTGAATAATTTAATACTCTTCAACACTTCCAGCTAAGAGCCCATAAACATGCCTCTCGAGTTACCTCTCTTCAGACTCTTATTCCTTCAAGGCATCTCAACCCCTCATTTTTTCATATTAGCAATTGGTCGAACAGTGAGTCGGTCAAGATGGACAGATCGCGAGAGTGCAATACACCAGGTCTAACAGTAAGAATAACCTATACTGCCTACAATTTCGAACACTGCAAGCACACACTCGTCGAGTATAGCAACGACCTTTTTATCCAGAATCGTGCGATGGGAACGGAGATAACTCGAAAGGCTGTGGAATTGGCATTCAAGGCAAATGTTGAGGACATTTATGCGGAAGGTAGCGTAATGAGGCAAGAGCTTCTCGAACAAGTACGTGCGTGGGTTCTCCTGTTTTTCTTTTTCTAGTTTGCTGTAAGACTCTTCGCATCTCGTTTCCTGCACGCTTATCAGACATTTATGATCTTTACACAAGATCGCCACTAGCACTGAGTGCCAGGTACTGACTCGTGTATTTCATAGCTCAACTGCCCTTGCGTATCCAACTACTGGGAGAAGCGTCTACGACCGGCAGCGTTTCTCGTCTATATGAGGAATGATGTAACACCATACGGCTTTCTACCTCGCTCGAGTAGTGACATCAGCAGAAGAATATATGCGATGCTCGAAGACGACAATACCAGAATAGAACTACCGTACCTTGGGCTCCGAGATTTACGACAGCTGCGGTACATGGATATTGTCTCGGATATTCGCATATCACGCCTGGGTAGAGACGCGGGCATTGCCCCTGAGCCAACAATGACTCATGTTTGGAAAACAGTCGTCATGAATATCTTCTGGTTTGAAGACTCAGAGTTGAAACAGGAGAAGCTGGCAGAGGTATGTTCGATCTTTCTTGTCTTGTCAGTACGTCGATAATGGCCTGACCATATTTAGGCCTATACTGCTGAGGTCCGCCGCTACTGGAAACTTATTGAATATGCAGATTTCGTAAAGTTGAACCCGCTGGCACGACATGTGGCTCCGATCGACGGTGGAAAAAATCCTGAGAAGGTTTATGGAAATGAGCTGCTCATCCCTGCAATTGCACATTCACAAAGCCGGGTCCAGTCTGACACGAGGCCCGTAGAATCAGGCATGACGGCTTCAGCCGCTTCCGGGCGTCAGCCCACTGCTTGGAAGGACCTTGGATATTTCCCCTCCATTGCAGCCCACTCTGCCCATGCACAGCCCCATGTTTTCGAAGACAATAGCGAGAATTCTAGGCTTCGTAAGGCAGTAATAGAGCACAAGGCTACGATTCGAGACTTGAGCGCCAGGCTTGTCAAAGCAAAGGTGAGCGAGGCTCAAAATCGTAAACACTCGGCTCGGGAAGCTCGCGGCTCTCACATCAAGGCCCAGAGGCAGGAATCAGATGTAGCTGCTAAAGTCCAGCCGCAAGCTTCTTCAGCCACTAAATTATCAATACCAAACAAGCATAATCAGGATCTGAAACTGGAAAAGACAGTTCCACCAATACCACATCCGTTTGATTCAGGACCTTTACTCACGCCTTCGCGAGAGGATGTGCAACATGTCCAGCGAATGGAGCAGTGGCAAAGCCTCCCCGATGTGCTGCAACGCCAGTTAGAACAGCGCCCTTCATGGCCGGAACAACAGTTGGAACAGCGTTATATGCACGCTTTCGATACACAACTCGCCCAAGTGGATTGGCAGAGGAGAGGCGATTGGAATGACTTGAGCTGATGGAAGCAGTGGAGAAGTGAAAGTAATGAAAGTTTCCGATGTGGTCTTGCTATTCTAGGTTTCACAAAGAACATTTTCTTGAAGGTCAAAACCTGTATTGGAGGGAACTTTGAAAAATGGTAGGATGGTGCTTAGTGATCTGACCCTTTTTCAACTTAGGCGTATAGTCATCCCATTGACTGGCGAACGTCACGAAGACGCGAGAGGAAGCAATTAGACTGCCATGACTGTCAGCTAGGTCGCCTCTAGAGGTTTCGAGAATTTATGATTGAACTTTTCGCTACAAGTCTTTGGGTCTAAATCTTCCTCTTTGAGCCTCGAACACCGAGTCTTCAATTTCGACCTGAACGTATTATGACTTCTTACTCGTAAACCTCGCATGTTCTTCATATCGAGCCTACGAAGTCGAGACCTAAGTTTCACAACCTCTCAGCGTATCAATGTGAATCTTTGGCCTCTTGTAGGACTGCTCTTAGAGATAGCTATACACAATGTAGCTAGTATTTTGCTCGCTGATAGAGTTTGGGGTTACACCTTTTGAGTTTTTCCCGAATCTATAACGCGAAGAGGATTCTAGAGGTATGGTGCCTTGAGTGGAATAAATGGTTGCAGCCACCAGAGGGGAACTTATATCCGCTATAGTTCAACGGTAGAATTATTGGTACACCCACTTTCCTACACGCACACCCCTAGTCTGAGTCCATACCACGTATTCGAGACCGTATCTAAACCAGGGCCTGCCATAATAAATTTGAGAAACCAGCTTCTGACGCGTCTAGATTTCCAACATATCTTGAACTCCCATTTAGTGCGGAAAGGAGCACCTAGTCTACCAGGGAAGCCCTTCAGGCAACCCTTTATATCTCTTACTCTATCCATGAATCCTTGTTAGAGTAACATTACCCTATATTATCACTCGGTTGTCTTCACCACTAAGCTCCACGCGATGACCCTTATCGAGGGAAAAGACGCGCGGTTGGACCGGCGGAGATGGGTTGTCGGTCATAAAATGGCACAAGTCAGCGGTGTAAAATTTGGACGGAATTTGGGAGCCTGGCACCTACCTTGCATACAATAGCCATACAGTTTTCTCTACACAGACATCTCGTCTCCACATGGAGGTGTAAAGTATGTAAGGGACGTCGAATAGAACATCGACCACTAACGCTATAAGCTCGCTATCTCGTCCATCACTTATCGTTATAATGCATCGAGGGATAACGTACATTAGGGACCAAAACAGTTGTTGTTATGATTAAGGTAGAGTTAGCAAACGGACTACCCCGATCGAAACTTACAGCCTTTGCGTGACTCAGCTGTCTGTTTAGCGATGATCGCATTTCGAACATTGTAGAGCACGAAGGGATTGTATGAAATTCTACTATGCCCATTGATTGAGCTATACTGCAGGAGGGACACGGCTAACCGCCATGACACACAGCAAAAAGCATCATCATACCGCTCACCGAATATCAAAAAATCCGAATTGTTGCGTTTCAGCAAAGGTTTTGTGCAATTTGAATCTCTCGGTGCGGTCTTTTGCCATCAGAAAATTCTTTAGTCTAGAGCAGCACCTTACGTGCGTGGGTTGGAAATTAAGTCCCTATCTGCAGAGTGTTACTGGGTTCTGGTAACTGAGTTAGAGTTTGAAACAATTGAGAGAAATGTCGGCTGTTCTGAGTATTTCAGCTGGTTGCAAGTTGTGGTTTCGCAGTATTGAATTGTTCTCGAAACTTACACGACCAAAATACAACCATCACACATATCAAGCTCAAACTGCTGTAGCTAGTCGTGAACCTTGTACAGAGAGCTCCATTACTATCGTAACAAGACCCTCAGAGTCAGCAAATGGTCATCTCTGAGGTAGGCATAGGACGGCAAAAAGATATTGACCAAGCTCATGTGGGCGCCGCCCATAATCGAACTCCTGACCAAAAAAAACAAGCGGTGTTATCTACCAATCATGTCTGCAGCCACGAAAGGCTTGGGTTCACTAGGCTTGAAGACAACCCGACCAACTCAATGGGCGTAATTTTCTTTTTGACAAAGGGACCCCCGAAGACCCTAGACAAGCTAGAGTTTGCCCCGAGTTAAGACTTTGTATGAGGAAAGAAGGTCTTATTATAAATATATAGTTCAAAAAAATTCAAGATCACAAAAATGATGAAATAGGGGCTTACCACCAACTGATATTGTATCCACAACATCAACCTCATTAACACCTCATCGTCGTCCACATCGTCATCCACCGCCACCACCACCCCCGCCACCATCCACCTCACTGCCACAAAATGGACGTAGGAGAATCGACGACTAATTTACAGGCTATTTGTGATTACTCCTGAGAAAACTTTTGCGAGCCAAGCACTTCCGTGTTCTTGGTATTCCTGTCGAGTGACCTGGACCTTTTTCAGTGCATCACGATTTGCCGCAAGGTAAGCACCGCCAAGCCATGTAGATTTTATGGGACTACAAATGTTAGTCTTGTGCATCTTCGAGGATTCATCTAGTATTGGAGCTAGTAAACTTACTCTTGAGCTCTTGCAAGTCTCAAGACACACTCCGCAGGCGCAAGCTGCCGAAGCTCTGTCTCCCTAAACACTGTCTCAGCCAGCGAAAAAGCTAGGGAGTACAGCAAGACACTTACAGTCTCTCCATAAAGCCATCCATCTTCGAATTACCCCCAACCACAAGGACGTTTGCCAGTATGGCAGGCCAAAAGCCTGGTGGGAGGCCAGACAGACTCTGCAAGACCAATTCTGGTATCCCGGCTTGCATTATACCTATGTCTCCAGGACTAAACAACAATTCTGGTACAGCAAACCTCTCATTGCCAAGGGTCATGGTCTCTTCCACGATACCTCCAGGAGGCAATACTCCCTTTTTCGGTTTGGCAGGGTCAAAAGGACGCACGAATCCTTGGTTGTGAAGGTTATAGTCGGGAAGCACATAGTCGACAACGATAGCTTTCGAGTCATCTGGAAGATGTCTTGTGCGCTCACTGATGACGCCTTTTCCTATTCGTTCAAGGTCGTTCCTAAAGTTGCTGCTAACATAGCAGACAGCTTCTTTGACCTCGTTCATTACATATGTCTCGCCTGACATGTTATACTGGCGGCTGGAGACAAATTCTTTCAGATAATTGGTCAGGAACTTGCCTCCGACATCAAGGCGACGAATGCCCTGGTGGATGGGACGGCCATTGAATAAGGGGGTCACCGTCGTGTGAGAGAAGCCAGAGTCAATTACAAGCAGACACTCTACCGGAAGAGCAGTAGTTTCAGACTCTCGGGGTACTCCATCGAATAAGCTTGGTATGTCGTTGTAGGCGTTCAGAGAGGGCCCTACCAAGTATCAGTCTAGTGTCCAACGCCTTATAGGGGCATCTCCAACGACGGACCTACGTGTCGACTGTACGAAGCAAACTCATACTCTTCAAATATAATCTGATCACAGTTGGTCTGCAAGGCAGCAGGAGCGTTGGGGGCTTCTGTGAGGATTAAATTCGTTTCTTGCGGTTCGCACTATCTACAGTCAGAACTCTTCCGAATCGCCAATGGAGCGGCTTCAAACCTTCAGCTTTGCTGCCTTTTCAAAGAAGGTAGCGTCCCAAATAGCTTTCTCTGCTTCCCAGTTGACGAGATACCCTTTTTCCACTGGTCTTCGAAATGCAATTTCTCCAAAGTCCTTACATTTTTCGAGTTGGCTACCAATCCAAGTTCGTTTTTCACGATCTCTTGCTATACAATTTGGGATGATCTCGCAGTTGCCAAGCCTTGGTTCATTTGAAACATACCCAGCTTTGATAGTATAGGCGCCGTTATCTACTATGAGCGTCCGATCGGGAAGTGCGCGCTCGTGGCTTTTGCTTTGGCGGGCCGGCATCTTGGAGAAGTATGGTGGTTGATCATCTTCTGAACCACACCATCATATTTCTATCTATAAGTGCTTCAAACACACCAACAACACATAGCATCACCTTTGTATCACAGAAAAAGGAATGAAGTGATGACTTGATGTTGGAATTCAACAACTAGCGTTGCAGGGGTTGTCCATCTCCCGCTCTCGCTTATGAAGTTATGATAGATATACTGTTACTGTATACAGTACCCTTATCTTTACTTTCTCCCTCTCCGTCGTCGCATCATAAATTTCCTTCATTCTGCGGCGACTCGCGACATCTTGTAGAGGGCGACGTATTGTAACCCTACGACGTTCCAGAAGTCGTTTGTAAATATGGCGCCCTCTGCAGGGTCTGATGGTCCTTCTGCGCTCTGCGCCAGCATCGATTCTACTACTGCTCTTGTCAAAAACTTTCAGATCGCCCTTCAGAATCGTACCCAGCCAACCCTTGACATGCCAGATCCTCCAAACCCGCTCCGCCTCCTGTCCGACGCCGCGTCCGTTCTCAAAGCTCAAACCACCAAGCTCTCCCTACTCATCCTCAACAAACCTTTCACGTCCTCCGCCATCACCTTTATTCTAAACTCCCTCTCGAATCAGTGTCTTCCAGCTCTTATTAGCGCGCTTGAGCTGTGCACAGCGGCGCAATGGACATCTTTCCTACAGCAACACCTTCGCGCGTCTCTCAGCCATATCATGGGCCAATATCTCGACCTCATCACTTCTATACCCACAGACGAGCATGGAATCGATATGGATGCCGGTCGGGGCGTTTTGGCTACCACAGGCGTGCTATGGGAATCATGCGACAAGCTGGTCGAACTTGCATCTTCTGGTCTTGTATCTCTAGCTGTACAAAAGGCAGACTCCTACCATGCTCTCATCAAAGACGCCATCACCGAGCTGGAAGAGTGGAATCCGAACGAGCTCGAAGATGACTCGGAAGACGACTCAGATGACGACTCTCTTCAAGAACAGCTTGAGAGGACGCACATCAAAGCCGACGGCCTTGCATCCGCCGTCTTCGATCAACATACAAACGATACCGCCCCTCTACCCTCAACCACAACCCCTCATCTCCAATCCCTCTCCCTCTCCCATCTCCGCCTTCTTCGCCTCCTCTATCCCGCCCTCCGCAAACGGCGTCTTGCTACCTTCCCACCCATCATCGGCGCCACCCCAATTCCCTTCACCTTCCCCACGGCTCCTCAACTCCAGCGCGTGGATATCCTGATACATCACTTAAAGCAATTTTCCGAGGAAGCAGATGAGATCGCTGGGGCGCTGTACGAGGGAAAAGAGGAAGACGTGAAAAGGAGACTGACGGGATTGCGGGAGATGGGGATGGCATGTGTGGCAGGGGCGAAGCTGGACTGGAGTGATAAGAATGACGAGTTTTCCGAATGGGCCGATAAGTGGTTGGGGAGGCTGAGGGAGCTCGAAAGTACTTGAAGCGAAGTTCTTTGGTCTCGCATCTGAAAAAGACGGCGTTGAATATCTGTTATTTGTGATACCCCACAAGCGCCACATTGGTTGTCGATGCTAGCTCTTCTACCATTTGCCCAGCACAATATATTGGGGCGCGTCTACTTCAAATACTGCCACCTGAACTCCTGTATCTTACCTAGCTTTAGTAAAAATAGACAATCTCTAAAACTTTCTCGACATGAAAAGTTCATTCCATAACATCATTTACTCAGATTTCCCTCTACATGTAGATAAGGGATGTAGGGGGCAGGACTGGGATAAGGAAGGAGAAGAAGGGGGCCTCTGATAGCGAACAAAATGTATTATGTTAGTTGATCTGGCTATCATTAACGCACCCACGGTCTCCTCTAATGATCAATCTTGATAACCCATTCCCTGCATCATTCCTAATACTCCCAAAACCCCCAATCCTCGCTTCGAAACCCTAAGCGCCCTCCAACCACATTAAAACCCCCCCGGGTTTCCCCGCCCGACCTATATCAACCACGTAAACTCCTCAACCAGCAAAACTTCCTTCGCCAGCTCACTCCTCCTCAACTTACGACCCAGCTGCACCAGACCTCGCCCGAAGCTCACATTTCAGATCCTCGGTGGACAGTCCCAGCAATCTCCTCTCCCCCTGCCTCAGCGGATTTCCTTCCAGGTTCATATTCGTAAGGCCTTCCATATTTCCGATCTCCAGGTCAACATATTTAATGCCATTATTGCTCAAATCCACCGTCCGTAAGTGTTGTAAGGCGGCGATTCCCTTGGGTACGCAACTCAGCTGGTTATTGGCTGCGGAGAACGTTGTTAGGACTACGCATACGGACATGTTAGGGAGGGACTTTATTTGGTTAAAGGAGATATCGAGGGTTTGTAGATTGGGTAGCACGAGGGTGCCGGTGGAGGTCGCGGTGGTGAGGGACGTCAGTGCGTTTGAGGCGACGGAGAGGGACTTCAGGTTGGTAAGGGCGATGATGTCGGATGGGAAGAGACAACCGTTTAATCTGTTCCTTGATACATCGAGCTCTGTCAGGGGGATGGATGATAGGGCATGAAATGGCAATGAGGCCAATTTATTCCCGGAGACGTTGAGAACGCATAGCGAACGCATCTCTTCCACATACTCTGGAATGCCCGCGATGGCATTATCATGGAGGTCCAGGAGTTCAAGTTTTTCGAGACCACAAAGGGACGCGGGGAATGTTCCTTCTAGAGCGTTCTCGGCGAGCCGGAGTTCTCGGAGGGAGTGTATTTCAGCAACAGTCTCAAGGTGTGTATTTTTTATTCGGTTTTTGGAGAGGTTAAGGGTTGTCAGGTTATCCAGTCTCCGGAGCCCTTTAGGGAGTATGAGGAGTCGGTTGCCATGTAAATCGAGGGACTCTAGGCCTCCAAAAAACAGACCGAGAAAATCATCGTCCTTTCTAAGGGCAGCTTCTGAGTCGATATCCGGGAAGACCTCATCGCTAATTGTTTCAAGCTCGTTGTCTGCAGCGTTGATCCTTGTGATGTCAACGCTCTCCAGTGAGCCGTATTGGGACATGTTGATTACTTCGTTTGGGATTTCTTTGAAGCCGAGGGCGGCTATATTGAGTTTTCCGTCTTCGAGAGCCATGTTGATTTTTCTGCGTAGTCTTGAGACATCGCTGTCGACTTGGATCTCAAAGCCGTTGCCGGCTGCTTTTCCCTGGGATTTTGCGGCGGTGCGCTTGGCTGCTTTTGCTTTTGCGATAGTTTCACGTAGAGCAGCCGACGATTTGGGCGTATGATCTTCCGCCGGGCGGTTTATCAGTCCGCGTGAGGTGGTAGGCTTTTGAGGTGGGAACCTTGAACCCCCTTGGGCTGGTGCATCTGACAAACCGGCGAAAGCTTTAGTCGCAGGTGGCGCTGTTCTAGAACGCTCAGTAGCCGTCTGTGCAGGGTTCGAGGAAGTATTCGAAACTGATTTGCCGGCCAAATTCGCTGTTCGAGTTGCAGTCGCTTTACTCGGCGATGGATGCACTTTCGAAGGCGTCGTACTGCTGGGGAGGTTTGGTCTCTTCTGAGGAGGCGGCACGCTTATAGGAGCATAAGAGCTTACAGATCTTCGAGTAGGCGTCACATTTGGAGCTGGAGTCTTCCTCTGGGGTTTGATAGGCGATGCAGGCCTTGAGCTAGGAAGCGGTACATGGTAGCCATGGTTAGTGCTGGGACGAGATCGGCTAAGAGACGAACCTGCGCGCAGGAGCATTCCATCTGGGACGTCTTGGGTGAATGCGTTTGATTGCCGTCGGCGTGGTGATGGCGAGGGAGGAATTTGCGAAAGAGTCTCTATAGTGCGGTCCGATAGTGACGGTCTTGGGCGTCGGTGAGCCGTGGGCAATGCTGTCTCGGACTCTCCCTGAGTGTCTGCACCATCCTGCAATCCACTCGCCCCGTTTTTGGGTTCTCTCACTTGCTTGACAATAGGTTCGAGTGGCTCCGTCTTGACAGGCGAAGCTCTTCGCGGCAATGCATTGTAGCTGCCATTCTCCGTCAAAGGTTTCGCCACGGCCGACATCCTATCTACAGGATTTCTATCCTTTTGCACGATGAATCCGCTTAGATTCCGAGCACTGTATCGTAATGTTGTGCTCTTGCTATCACCACAGGTAGCACTTGAACTAGATCTTGCATCATCGAGATTTGGCTCAGCTGATAGGTTGACTGCACCGCGTGGGACAGGAATTCTTGATAATCGTGGTATGCCCGATGGCCTGCGGGTTGCAGATTTGTTAGAAGAGCTTTCCATCGTCTCTATCTCGGTGTAAGTCCGTTTCTGATTAATTTCCTCGTTCACTAATTCTTAGCGTTGATTTTCCACTGACAGTCCAACCATCTTCCTTTAAACGTTGTTAACAAAGGCTTCCCAAACAAAGGCAGAGCGCTTCAACAATCAATCACGCTACCTGTTTGTGACTCGGACAATCCATTGGAACCTGTGATACTGAGATTTCGCAGATGTTGACATCCATCCGTTACCCTCGCGACGAGCGGCTGATTTCCGCGTTTAGCGTCACACTCGTCTAGATGCCAGCCATCATGTGCTGTGCGTCGAAACCCCCACCCCAACCACCTCCCCACATTGACGTGTTCAAGCACACGTTCACCTTGAGCCATCATGCAATCCATCAGAGAATCATAAATCCTGGACGCTTTGGTGCTTGCTGCTCACAGGCCAAAAAATAAAGTACAAATCGCAGCAGAAGACAGAACAAACAAGGACCTTCGGGACTCAGCCGATAATCGTTTCGGAAGCCTAGTCAGTTTCTCAGTCTTTGGCAGGTCTTAACGCTTTGGCGTTCAAGATTCAATTATACCACCTACACCTCCTAGCCAATATGTCTGATATCGCAGTTCTACGAACACCATCGCCAAAGGGCAGAAGCCGCAGTGACAGCATTGTTCCGGTTGACGCGAGTTTCCACAATGTAGTCGACAAGACCCTTGAGGATCACTACCGCTCTCCACCTCTCAACGCTGCTGGAAGTCTGACACCACCGCCCTCTTCACAACCAGCCAAACCGATGACAAAGTCAGGCCGGGGATTAACTAGTAAGAGGGAGCATTCACTTACGTCGCCACCGGCCACCCTCAAACCCGGTCCCTTAATTCTGCCAGGAGGATTATTCGGTGAGATACCTACATTGGATTCCATCAAGCATTTGGATGAAGGGGAACTTCGAAACCTCCTCGGGGACCTCCTACCCGCTCTTGGTGAAGCCCGGATGTCGGCCGCTCACTCAAAGCTTCAACACAGTTTATTGAGTATTGAGAATACTGAAGCTGCCCAGCGGGCAGAGGTAGAACACGAATTGACAAGGCGAGAGGTTCAGGTTCTTCAAGCAGGCAGTGACACGCGCCATGGCAAGTCAGGACAGAAGGAACGTCTTGCTCGCCCCTCAAGAAGCTCAATGCAGCGTCATTTGGACCTGGCCTTGAAACAGTGCCGAATACTTCAAGATGAGAACGCCGTACAGGAAAGGCGACTCCGACAGGCGAAGAAACTCATCTTGCAACTGGATGACAAAACATCAATGCTTACCGAGGAAAATGGTCTTCTCCGACTGCGCATCAAGCAAAACCGGGATCATCTCAACTCTATGCGATCATCGGGGGCTATATCTATTAATGGAACACCATTTACAGAATTCGGTACTCCTCTCCAGAAACACCCTCCAAGAACACCCCGTACCGCTCGATCAGACCACCTTGTGAACACCCACGTCTCCAGTCAAGACCCTTTTGACGCCTTGCTATTTGCCGGTCAAGTCTTGAATGGTGAGACGACCAGCGTCCCCGCAACTCCGACGCGATCTCGACCGAGTAAGCTACACACCAGTCACATTCGAGGGGCTCATTCGTTATCCTCGTTGCCTACAACGCCGGTTCGGTCAAGACCTGTCACTGCTGACCATACTCTCCGTACTCCCGTCAGTCAGATCGCTGCGGAACCTCATGCCAGCTTTTCTGCACCAAATACCACTTTCGCCTACAACGAGGGAGAAGATCGTCGGCTTGATGATCGCGACAGCACCATATCCGCTTCGGAAAATGAAGAGGAAGCTATTGTCGACTACAATGTTCCAGCATCTCAAGCAAGCGAGCGAGCAACAAATATGCTTCGACGTTCTTCCGGTTCGAGACGAGAGGATACGCTCGTACTAGACCAACTTCCAGGTCCCAAAGCGTACACCCAGGGCAAAATCTATGGTCTGGTGAAGAAACCCAGGGAGATCAAGCCGGAGTCGCAAATTAAGCGAGCGGGCGATTTTGACAGCTATGACGAGATGGCTCGGGGTAGCAAAAGAGCGAGGATAGGTGATCTCGCCAGGGGTCGGGTTGGACTAGGAATCGCTAGTGTGCCTAGCCCTGGGCATTGAGTATGGGGAGGTTTGTTAGGCTTTCTGATCGGTTACATGGAAGTTACAAAAATGTTTATATTCCTGAAGGCCTGGGCCTGCATTGAGCTTTTTCTGTGGAATTTGAGAGGCCCTGCTTGCTAGTGTCTTTTGCTTCTAGAGTTATTGAACTTGATTTTTCGGCAAGGTCAAATACTATGATTGCTACGGAATATACTTTAGCATTCATATCTGTACAATCTCTAGGTTTGATAGAACATACTTTTGGAGGTCATACAGGTTGGCTTGCTTCTGAATGCTTCAATAAGCTAGCAGCAAGGTTGAAACCTGGCTTGCCGGATAGAATAGATAGGTCTTCTTAGAGAAATGGAATACGATACTCAACGGCTTATCTATGAATTCTTTGAAACATTGGACAACGTGACAGAGATATGTACAATTAGGGGCACCCAAGCCGTTTGCAAGGTAGTACGCAGCAGGCAAGATCCTATTCGTACTCCAAATCGAACAGACATGTGAATGGGAGGCCGTTTGTCAATACTCAGGGCTACTTGGTTGAGAACTGATTCAAGGCTTACATAGCCTTACAAGCCTATCATACTTCCTCGACAGCTTCGCCCCATTCTTCTCGCAGCGTCTTTCCTTGGCAACAAGAATCTTCTGATGGCAATGCCAGTAGAACCTATCAGTTTGACCATCGGCGCAATCGTTTTAGCTTCTCTCGTTACGACGTGTATCGAGTGTCTTGATTTAAATAGAATTGGCCCGTTCTTCTGAAAAGTGTTTCACAACTCTCGTTTGCAAATTCAGTATTATTAAACGTCGTCTCATAGTTTGGGAGGAAAGCATTGGGCTACTGAGTCCTGATGAAGGCAGAGATGGCGTCCTGGATCAGGTTATCGGCCATCAAGAGATCGAAGGTGTTTTACAGCAGATTTCAACCCTCCTCCAAAACGCGGAAACGCTGAAAGCAAAGTACGGAGTCGCGGTAGACAGCACAAACGAAGACGGACAGCCAACTTGTATTAAAGTCAGCAGATACAGGAGAGACATATTTAAGCAGCACTCCATTGTGGACTTCCTAAGCCGTCTTGCGGCGTACCAGCGAAAATCTATTATTATTACCAAGACCCGGTGGGCAACCCGAGATTCAAAAAGGTTCAAAGCTCTTGTTGACCAATTGGATCGGTTTGTTACCAAGCTCACCGAAATCGATGTGTCGTGTGAGACACATATTCGCCAAGACATGGCTATCCTCGAAGAACTCGAGTCCACAGTCGATTTGTCTACCCTGTCCATCATGGAGCAAACTTGCAGAGGGCCCAATCGAAGCTGGGCCACAGCCGCAAGGATCCACAGTGACTACCTGTCGAGCTTTGGTTCTGTCGTCGAGAGGAACAAACGAATCCAAGCTTGGGATGCCGATGTTGTAAGTATCAAGAGTAATGGCCAGAGCATGAGCTCGAACGAAGGGAGGAAAAGAAAAATATATGAGCCTCTGTCACCTTCGCGATCGCCAAAAGATTCATAACCCCTGACTCACCATCGCTTCGGCTTTCAAGACCAAGTACATTATCCCTCTTAGTTTATGAGGTCGGGCTAATAATTTCTAGATGCCCCAAACTATTCAACCAAAGTCTACATATTTTGCTGTCAGAAGCTTGACTTGTGTCATGACGTTAAAGAGAATCTGCTTTTTCAGAGAACGTGCTAGAGATGTTGGTCGAGGAACTGGCAAAGTTTCTGATCATGACAGAATGAGTTTTCATGACGAGGCTCGAGATAAAGTCATACAATGAATCACCGACAATCCTCGCTTTCGGGTGGATTATACGTGTCGTTATGGCGAATACAGACACTAATCCGTGCATGACGAGCCTCGTGCTAAGATCTACGTGTTCTGTCCTCCTTTGCTGCAGTATATCCAGTTTGCTCTCGCACTTGCTCCTCCGGATGAGTTTTTAGAACCCGTGAATTCAATATGGTAATTCACCCCGATGATCGACTCCTTGATAGGGCAATTTATAGTGCAGAAGAAGGATATGAAGCTTGTCGCAGCTATATGCTTTTGTCCGTTCTAATGCAGGATTGGGGGAGCCAAATGACGGTATCCGTTAGGGCATGGAGCGCGAGCGCTACCTTGCCACTCGCCTTGACCAAGTTTGGATGGATCAACGAGTAGCGGCCTTGGCTATGGATAATCATATACATGATCCGATTGACGCTTCCAAACTCTTCAGGCATTCAAAGGGTGACGGCCAAGTTGCCTTGATGGTCATCATGGCAGGCCAGCCGGTCTGTGACAACATAACACGCTCGGCACTGCTGTTTAGTTATGAAACCCTCCGTACAACAACTTCGGATCTCCAAATTAGAAGAACTCGCTGATGTGGACGAAGCGTCACTCTTTCGGGGGAAAACTATACACTTTTGTCAAATCGATTCGCCTTATAACAGGGAATTGGAGAGCTGTGATAAGGCCGGGGCTCTTCTTGGCTCGAGCGTCGAGGAAGTTCGGCCGCTGCATGCTCTGAGGTAGAGTCTTCAATGGGGTCACGAATTCTGCGACCCTTGTGTCTTGGAACAATCGTCTTGATATTTCCTTTGGAAACCCTCTTTCGTATCGTCTTGAATGCTGGTCGGTATTTCCAAATCGGCTTCGTGAAGACCTGCGTATCTTTTTCGGGATGTGCTCGGATGAGAAGCGTAACCCAACTTTTGAAGCCAGCCGGGGTGAGACCTGGAATGTCTAGTCTCTTATAGTATCTTTCTTGGACGAGGTGGTGCTGATAACTAAGGTCTCTATACATCAGGGATATTGATGAGTGCAAGTTATGTCAGTGGCGTGATACTTTGTCTGGCATGTTGAAACATACTTGACCCCCTCTTGCGATCTTTTACGAACAACGTTTTCAAAGTCTCTTGAAAACAAGTTGACGGGCAAAGGTTATGACGCTCTCAAACCTGAACTTATCTCAAGGCTGACAGATGAGTTTTGTATGGACAATCTCTGTTACAGGGGGAGACTAGGACTCATGATCTGTCAATCAATATATGTAACATGTTCCATTCTTGCCATAATCAGGGCGAGGTCTGCACAAGGCAAGCGCGCCATTTAGTCTGCCTTTTGCAGTAGATTGGATTTGCTTCTCGTGAATTGTGGTGCCTTTGACTTTGCCGCGGAAGGCATAAAATGATTACTGATAGACTTGCAAGCGGTTGAACAAGGATGTTCTTGCCTTCAATCGAACGAAAATGTATTCATGTTGAGCATTGAGAATCCAGTCTATAGGAAAGCCTCTGTTTCCGAATGATAAGCTCATTCGTCAAATATGGGCGCTCTCCTCTTCCTTCCCTCATCACCCCTGGGTGTTTCTAAATATTATCAATAACACCAATAAGAAAGGCCAGTCTTTCCTCAAGTTTCTCTCATGTTATATGTGGCCATTAAAGTCATTGAGCGAAGCATTACTTTCCCGGCAAGCTTCGTGCGGCAGTCTGGCTTCTACTGTCATGTAATCCGTAATGCGAAAAACATAATATAACTCATAATTCCTTGTGAGAATGTAGATACGAAGGTAGGAAAGCATAGACTAAAAGGCAGCGTCGCCTGGCAGACAACGCTCTGAGTAGAGAATGAGTAGAGCAACTTACCCTTAAGCGAATGGACTAGGGCTGAGCTAGGCGAGTATCCACACACTAAATCTGCTTAGCGAAATTCGCGATTCAATATCACCGGCCTTGCGAACCACGACAACCACATCGACTTGGTCGCCATCAGCCATAATGGTACGTTACAAACCCTGTATTTGCTTTGAGATATAGATATACAGTATGATTTATTCTTGGGACATCTACTAATGCGCCGCTGCTCCAGACGATCAAGCACAACCAACAAATCCAACATAACCGTGAGCGAAACCTCAGATAATCATCAGCTACGGCAGACTTACCAGTATACAGATTTCCGCAAGGACTGGCAGCGCCGTGTTCGAACGCACTTCGACCAGGTAATCCGAATCCAATTACCCAAAGACCTTACACAAACCTCTCCGCCAACTCGAGGTTGGAGAGAACGACCGCTAAACATTATCTGTAGCCTGGACGCAAATCCCGCCGCCGAAATGCACGCCTCACCAAAGCTGCAGCCGTCGCTCCCCGTCCCGTCGACAAACTCCGCCCGGTAGTCCGCTGCCCATCAATCAAATACAACCGCCGTGTACGAGCAGGCCGTGGCTTCTCTCTCGCGGAATTGAAGGTAGATGATCCCCGAGATGACGTCTATGGCACGGTAGATGTGTAGCGTCACAGCAGCTAATACCAATTTCCCCGTCTAGGAAGCTGGCATCCCCCGCACCCTCGCCCCCACCATTGGCATTTCCGTTGACCCCCGCCGCGCCAATCTCTCACAAGAATCTCTCGCCACAAACGTCGCCCGTCTCAAGGCCTACCGCGAGCGTCTCATCCTCTTCCCCCGCAAGGCTGGCCAGCACAAGAAAATGGACACCTCGAAAGAAGACATTGAGAAACATCACAAGGAGGGTAGTCTCATGAAGAAGCACATGCCAGTGGCTGACTCGGCCAAGGAGTCGGCAATTGGGGAGGTAAAGAAGAGTGAGATGCCAGAGGGAACAAAGGACGCGTATAGGACGCTTAGAGACGCGAGGAGTGACGCGAGGTTGGTTGGGGTGAGGGAGAAGAGAGCGAAGACAAAGGCCGAGGAGGCGACGGCGGCGAAGAAGTAGTGTGGGGGTTCTATTTCGCATGTTACGAGCTAGGCTACTTGAGAAAACGGGTAGAGCGAAGAATTCGGTGCACTTGCAGGGCTGTCCAAGTTTCCGTCTCTTACACGCCTTGTTGCTCACGGTTCGAAGTTCTATGGGAACATATGCGAAGTGCGAAGGCCCAGCGGTCAATCCCTCCCGCAGAATCTTATTTCCTTTCAAACCGCCTGGATGATTTAATATATCACATCTCCGAAGGATAACCATTAACCATCTCCCGCCAAAGCAGAAACCACCCAAAACCCCACCAGTCCGCCTTATCCACCCCTCCCGTTTCTCGATCTACTCTCTCTTCTCCATCCCCACCCTCCTATATTCTCATCTCCATCCTCTCCCCCACCATCACCCTCCCACTTCCCCACCCCATTCCTTTCACCTCCAACCTTGACAACAGGTCTGCAGCACCATCAACCACAAAATCAACCACCACGCTCACAGCGATGTCAAAAAGCGATGATACCAAAAGGGGCCGGCGGTTCAGATGCATAACGGAGATTTCGGTCTGAGGAGTCGGGGTCTGGGAAGTGAATCAAGAATTTGCAGCGATGGCGGGGAGTGTGGGTACGTCTTTGGCGAAATCTACCTACCTTCCAATTCGCTTTAAACGACTCCTCTGAACTTCTCTGCCACAACCAAGCCCACCCACCTCGAACAGCTTTTCAGGAACCCGATCCCCTGGCCAATGCACCCGCGCGTCTCATCCCGAAGGGTTTATAGGGGCTGCAGTCAGACAGAGGGGGATGGTGTAGGGACGGTTGAGGGCGATACATATCTGGCGTCGACAAAGCTCAATCGCGGCTTTGGCCGTGCTGCGGAGTCCGCGTCTGGCGTTATTGGAAGGGATAGGTTTCGTGTTTGCGCGAATGGGCTTGGCTTTTAGTACGAAGAGAGTATGTAGCTGGTTGGTAGGTGTCACGGCGCGATAGTTGTGGTGGAGAAATATTGTGGTCATTTGCGGGGGAAGGGACGAATTTTATATGAACGTAGGTAGAGTAGATGCTCTCCCTATATCCAACCGTCATCCACTCAGCCCCCCTAAATCAACTATAATCCCGCTCATATTCCTGAACCAGACTACCTACCCACCAGCCACCCTTCCGCAAACCCCCATGCCTCACACCCTAAACACCACCCCCACGACCACCTCCACCGCCTCAAAAACGCCCTTCCCTCCTCTCAACAGCCCATCGAACGCTTCCCCCACCCTTGCCAGCTCGCCGCCACCTTCGGCCTGCAACCATGAGTTTGGAAACGCGGCGTGGGCGGAGATGTGGCTTTCGAGCTTGCCGGTTGCGTCGAAGGCTAGGCGCCAGGAGATGAGGAGGGAGATGGGGGGTTGGGAGAGGAGGAGGGAGGAGCGGCCGAAGTGATGGTGGAGGGGTTGGTGGGGGGTTGGCGGAGGAGGGTTTGTTAGAGGTGGTGAGGGTGGTGAGGGGGTGGAGGGGTCAGTTGGGTCGGTGGGTTTTCGATGGCCTTTGGGTCTATTGCTTGTGGTGTTTTTGGACTTCGTAGCATCATGTATATCCAGGGATGCTGAATCGGTAAGAAGGTTCCCAAATTTCTGCTCACACTGAAACCAACATTTGGCTCTAATTTCGGACAGTTTCCAGTAGCGATTAATGGCGTCTCTGACAGCAGCTAGATCTCTACCATCAAAAGGCTTTCGTAACCATGTACCTAACTCGGAAGCAGCCCATGGGTTTATGCTGGACAAGGTGATATCGGTGGTCTTTCTCGTGGTTAAGTTGACAGTGACCTGGACTTTGACTACGAGAAGCTTCTGAGGTGAGGTGAAGGTAATCTCTTTGCGGCGTAGATGAGGATTATCGGATGGAGGACTTTCAACGCTATCTTCGGTAGCGGTGACGGTATCGAGTGCAAAATGCGACGGATCGGGCAGCGCGTCTAGCACGACCAGAGGCGGTGTTGGTGGTCTTGGTACAGGAGGAGCCGAGCGTTTGGAGAAAGGAAGAAAGAGAGAAAGACGCTGTGCTAGAGATTCAGGCTTTGTATGTTGACTGGTGTTGGAGTTGGCATCCTCGTTATTCGGTGTAGCCTGCTGTATGTGGCTATAGTAAGTCCGTGGACCTAGCCTCGACTGTTCCTGACTATCAACAGCTGTCTCTGTTGTGGCAGAGGTTCTAGGTTTTAACGGCGAAGATTTCGCACTGGTACGTGTCCTTCTTTTCGGCCTCTTACTAGGACTGCTCAGCAAAAGGCCGTTTGGCGGCTCAGGTGGAGGCTCGAGTCCTAGCTGTGTCGGCGTAGACGGTAGTCTTGGCTCCGCATCCACATCACGTCTAATTCCGGGATTGACATTGTTACCATGTGGCCTAGGTATTGTAGGCAGCTCAAAGTCTTCTTCCCGGACTACGCCGGGCCTGGGCCCTCCCCCTTCTGCTGTAAATTCTGGCTCCACGGCCAAGTGAGGTGTTTGATCCTGTTCCACCAGTTCATTGGCAGTGCCCTGCGCTGGGTCTGTTTCTGCTGCCGCTTGCGGTGGAGATGCCCGCGGGTCGTAAGGAACACGCTTCGACGGAGAAGCGTACCGGCCAGGCGTCCTCGATCTCCTTCTCGGCGCTGCGGACAGCCCTCCGCTTACGGACTGGATGTTCCGCACTGGTGATCCTCCATTTACTCCGCCAGTGGAGTCCGGTACTGGTGGCGTTGTTTCTCTCGATGGTGTTACTGGGCGCGTAATAGTATGTATGCCATCAATCAGGCTTTGTGCGCCATCGACTGCGGAGGACCGACTGAGGTCAGGACCTTGGCTACCGCGAGAGCTTGGCCGTTTAGTCGCAGCGGTAGTTGATGAGGGTAAGAGATTTGGATGGAAGCGCGCAAGACTGGCTTTGGTAGGCGACAAGTACGAGGCCCGGAACGGCGTTGAAGGATCGCTTCCGCGACTTGGAGATCGGATTTGCGTATTGCTCGCGTCAACTCCAAGAGAAGTGGATGGTGAAGTCTTCCGACGCTTGGGCGAGGGGGATTCCATCTCTGGCTAATGACCGCAAGAGCATCACATTTGTACTAGTTTAGGATATTTTGGTAACAAGATAACATCGGCGCATTGCACTTATTTTATGCTCCCCAACGCACTGTCGCCGGTTTCATGGATTGGTGGACCGAGGGACGTGACTTGGCGACATGCTGATTCGGTATCAGTTCAACCGAATAGCGAAGCCCTAAACTTGGGATTTCTACCATGGTCGAACAGGCCATCCCAGGGCCAATTCGCTAGCAAGCTTGTTAATTGAGATGTGTGATGAACTTCCCACTGTATGCAGTTATAAACCCAAAGCTTCGATGGGCAGCACGAGGTGCCAATGTACTGAAAAAGGTGATATTCGACAACTGCCACTCAATTACACAGAGCTACCTAGCTAAATTTACTATGTATCTTTCGTCTGAGTGCGTTATTTCTAGGTTCGCCAGGAGGTAGAACAACATTTGACCAGACTTCTAATTCTCTTGGATGTGCACTTGAATCGTGAGATGACAACTGACTACCAGGTAACGTTTTGATTTAAATACTTCTACGAGGCAGTGAGACGCTAACCGAATACCATTTTCTCTATTCTGATTGTATTCGGTCTCGATTTGGAACAAGTTTTCCATTTAATATCGTTGATAACTAGATAAGGGTGTTGGAAGCCAGTTTGCATGGTAGGTCAGGTGAGCAAATAGGTCTGGGGGGCAGCATTTTCCGACTTCGGTTCTCTCCCATACACCAGTAGGCCTTATTGATGTCTGCCATGGAAGCATTCAGAGCTGTCCAAATTCCGCATTTTACCTCATAAGTCTAAACCGTAATCCTTGGCAAGACTCGTCGATGATATAACTTGATCCACCACTTCATCTGTATACCCTAATCCATAGTTTTGCGATGACAGTAGGCTAGGTTTCGAGTCCTACTCCTGCATAACCTGGTCGTCAGGATAAGAGTCTTCAAAGTCCGACTGGTTGAGTATAAGCTTTTCCGCATTGACTTTTACGCTCCACCTTATATTCTGAGTATGTCCCTTTTCGTGGGTCTCGTCTCCATAGTCTTGTATGTCGCTCGCCTTGTTCGCCTTGCCGGCGGGACGATGGTTGAAGAAATAAGTCGGTTGGGCAACTATACATCGAGCATCTTGCGAGTGATCGGTGCACCACCAACTCAGCGCGTTATCGAAGATTCCTCGCAACTCTTTAACCGAAAGGCCATACAAAAGCTTTTGGGCTCCTTTGTGGCTCACTGCGTATGCGAAACTGCAAATCGGAGCGCCAGCCATGTGGACGAGCCGCGAATGCTCGCCGAATTCCGTAAGGTGTGGCTCTTGGGAAGCTTGTAAGTTTGCAAAATTCGGCACACTAGGATCATCGTGGATGATGTAGAGTCGAGGATCATCTTTTGCGAGTACGTCGAGACAAAGGCCAACCCACAACACATCCCATCCGTCGCCATAAGGGGAATGGGTTTTTGTGGACTCGGTCATGTTGAGAAGGTAACGGCTGCCTCTGGCAAAATCCATCAATTGGGTCTTAAGCCGGACATCCCAATCCACATCATCTTCGAGTATCAAGGCGGATGAGAGACCGTTTTCCACAACTCTGTACGAAAGCTTTCATGTTAGCCCTCTGCCACACATTATACAAGGTATCCAAGGGCCTACTCACGTTCGAATAGCATTCATATGACTCCTCCATGACCCAATCTGTGCCTCGGTCATTTGTCGACCCTCTTGGTTGACAGGCAAAGCTTTTTTTGGGACGTTTTCTCCTCTGACGCCATCGAGGTAGTTGAGCTTGATCCCAGATGCCGATGCAGCAAGTGACAGTGCATCTCGTTTGTCGGAACGCTCTGGTAAATTCAAGACGAAGATCTGCTCGAACTAGGAAAGAGTCAGCGCTCAGGATGAGACCAGATGTTGCTAAAGTTGCTTACACCCAATGTTTCATTGCCAATTGGATGAAGACCATCTGTGTACTCATCCTTCCACGGGGCTTCTGATGAGCCCAAGACTCGAGACAATCCGTTAACAAGATGCAGCAACGTAAAAGGCACCGCAATCACCAAGAACAGAGCAGCAATTGCATAGGCCCTCATCTTCGTGACTGCCATTGTTGACAGAAGTAACACCACAACGGAGAGAAGGGAAGTATTTCAGGTAGACGTATTCAGAACGCCTACCTGCATGACATAATCGTGACAAGGCTTTGGACATGCTGGAGTGATCTAAATCAGATGTACAAGGCATGTTTTCGCGCAAAATGTACTTTGAAACCACGGTATGCAAGGCTGTGGATGCTACAAACAGACACCCCGTCCAATCAGATTTTAAGTCACGGCAATGGAAAAGCCCACAGACGCCCCGTCCAACCAGACTTTGCATCAGGCTGTAGACCGAGCGTTCCTTCGTCCCAGCCGCATATGATATGAGCAACCTAGAGGGTTCTGGCAGTCAGAAGAGTGGTTCAAATGTCGCGTTATCTAAGACGGAATGGGCAAGGATCGTGATTTTAATACCTAATATGGAATATCACCAACCAACACCTCGAGGCATTGAAAGAGTCTTCGTTGCCTGTTCTTCCTGTTACCGTGTTAACGCTGTACGAGTATGCACTTCATGTTATGCTACGATAACGGATCTAGATCTGGTTGGACATCCAAGATTCATCGTCGGGATCAGATAGCGATCCATACATGATCGTGCAGGTGTGGCCCAGGCTCAACGAGTACCTCATTGGGATTATCGTTTGCAGAAAGCTACTAGTAAGGATCTTTTCTTGCACCTCTAGGGCAGTGAATCCACTGAGAACAGTGTGTGCAGGCTTAGGTAGACGTTGGGAGGTAACAGTCGAGCGCTGGTAGATAATCCGTAGCCCCCACTAAACTCGTTCCTCGCTTAACGACGGGCTACGGACAAAGAAGAAGACAACCACAACACCATTGTACCAGCGCTGTTAGGAATCGAACCTAATATAATATAACTCTCCAACGACAGATAGCTGATTGCTTTTCTGTCTCTTCTGTTTTGCTGAATGGCAAACCAAGAATGTGTACGGATGACGAGCTATGTTCTCGGAATGCCAAGACCAAGCCACACTGTAATTTACATGTAATCTAGTATTAGCGTCCGGGGATGATTTCCTGATTTTTAGCTCAGGGGTAGATAGAATAGTAGGTAGCGATGTACATCTTTCCCGTCCTACTTTCTAGCAATTTGATCTTTATCTCATTTGCTTCGTCTCACTAAAGGGAGACAATGAATATAGAGAAGATAGAGCTGAGAATAGTGCTATTCGTCCATATAACTCGGAGAAGCGAAAGAAACGTTATGCACGTCGAAAAGCAGGATTTAGGTCCGGCGACGACGACGTGAAGAAGTCTATAAATCAGGCAGATGAGCCTGATGTAGAGGTAGAAGAGGTAGAGGTGATAGAGGAGGTAGATGATGATAAGTGGTAGGCAAATGAAAGGTTTGGGTTCCAAATCGGTATTATCGAACTTAGATTATATGTAAATTACAGTGTGGCTTGGTCTTGGCATTCCGAGAACATAGCTCGTCATGCTCCGTAGGAGCTCGATTTCGAGTGTACTACAGCCGAGCAGCAATTCTCCTATATCACTTGTGCCAAACTACTCTACTTCCCGTCAGTTTCCTCTTTTCCTACCATACTTCAAGTTTCCCTTGCTACCATTACCGTTAGATACCGAGGACGTAATTGGGTGACGAATTCGAATCAATCGCATGTAATTACAAGCAGACTGTAAGAGGATGCGGTCGATGACATCCTCTTCGCAATAGAATTGACTTTACATGCCTTCAGCTACATGATATTGACAAAAACTACGAGCACCAATGTGGAGGATTTTTTCGTCGCGCTCGTTACCTTAATTGTCCAGAAGGTTGCCGCGCGCCAAGCTGACCACGAAGCTCGGACCAACCCCGGACATAGTTGGTGAGGACTCGGAGGAATTCCTCTCCGCTCTAGAAGAGAGTAATATATAAGAGTTCGTTGCGCCTCCAATCTCCATCTGTTCTAACTATCGACGGCCAACCATGAGTAGCAACCCGGACAAACCAGAGGACTGGTCCGTCGCCTCCAGGAAGAAGGCCCGTACGTATTCTTAGAGTGTTCTCCCTTCTTTCGAGCCATAATCTTGAGAAATTCTTCGGGTGCATCTCGAGCCTTTGTTCCCCTTTATCTTGACGCACCACGAAGCTCAATTCTATGACCCAACAAGGCAATGCTGACACTGAAATTACCAATAGCCTCACCCATCGGGACCTCAATCTTTGTCGGCTTGCGCTCCGCTGATGTCGCCTTGCAGTACAGTATACTCCAGCGAGGATGGGGAGCCAGTCTAATCGAATCGCTGGGGGGACGTGCTCTACAGTCTTCTACAATTGCTGGTAATGGCATCCTTGGTCTCACGCCATATGCCACGATCGTTTCCGCGATGGCTCTGGGCAGTACTGTCAAGCAGCGCATAAATCTTCTTCTTATCTCGGAACAAGAGATGCTTCCAGGTGCAGCCACGGCCATATCTCTTATCAATACGGTTCTTAACTCCACAAACACGCTGCTCTCTCTTTGGGTTGTTAGCTCAGCTGGCCCAACACTCACGTCCCCAACCGCTTCCATTGTGAATGTTGTATCGTCTTCACCAACTCTAGCCGCAGGCGCTGGCTTGTACATCCTTGGTATAAGTATTGAGTTGTACTCCGAAATACAACGCAAGGTCTTTAAGAGTAAGCCAGAGAATAAGGGAAAACCGTATGGCGGCGGTCTCTGGTCCTTGGCAACGAACATCAACTATGGCGGCTACACTCTCTGGCGTAGTGGTTATGCTATGACCGCTGCCGGCTGGCCGTGGGGCCTCGCTATAGGGGCGTTGTTCTTTTACGACTTCACTTCTAGGGCTATACCTGTCATGGACGAGTATTGCACCAAAAACGTAAGCCTAGCTCAACTACTAGATGCGCTCGATCCTTGCATATATGATTGTTGTTAGTGGGCTTTGCTAATCTCTGCACTTGGAAATGAATAGTACGGCGAGTCGTGGCTGGAGATCAAGAAGCGAGTACCGTATCGACTTCTCCCAGGCATCTACTGAGCTTTGAAACCCGTTATATCTTGGTACCTTATGATGTGGAATATTTGGTCTTGATCACTATTGCAGATTATATTCGAACTATAACCCGAAGGTGTCCACGTGTTGTTTGATAAGGTGTATGGAGTTGTATTCAGGGTTTTAAATTTCGGATGTAAATAGGAAGAAATCTAGATATTATGATGACTCTATAGATTAGAAGTATATGGTTACGTGGCCGTAAAAATCATATTTGTATATCAATTGAAATATCAGAACCATTCCAGAGATGACATCATACAGAAGAGCAATTGCCTGCAATTTGCAAACAAATGCTCAACTGCCAACTCAACATGATATTCTCATAACCCCAACCAGATCCTCAAAGCATCTCTCATATGCCCCAACGACTTCACGCACCCCTCCGCTCCGTCGCGCTTATTCCCCGCCGCACCCTCCACCACAGCCCACCCCTCTCCCTGCGCCAAAAACCGCCTCCCCCAAATCCACCCCCAGACGACTACTACTCTCTCCTCCTCTCCTCCCCACTACCCACCGCATCTCCTTCCCCAAAAGCCCCCACCGCCCATACACCACCATCCACCTCTCCTTCACAGCAAGACCGCAACCCCAAAACCGCCCGCCCCAATCATAACCCCCCTCCGGACCCAAAAATCGTCTTCGGCTCTCGCCTCGCTGGCCCCGCCGAACGTCGGGATAAGATTCTGCGAGCGGCCGAGAGTGCGGAAAGGCCACAGGAACCGGACAATTGCTGTATGAGCGGGTGTGTGAACTGTGTGTGGGATGTATATCGGGAGGAGGTGGAGGAGTGGGCGAGTAGGAGGAAAGAAAGGGAGGCGAAGGGGACAATGAGGGTTACGGCGGGTAGCGAAGGAGAGAGGGGGGGGAGGGTTGGTGCTGGTGGGGGGAAGCAAACAGCCGTGGGGGATCTGGATGGGATGGAACAAGGATTTGACGGAGTGGATTTGACGGATGAGGGCTTATTTAAGGGGGTGCCTGTGGGAATTAGGGAGTTTATGGCTACGGAAAAGAGATTAAAGGAGAGGAGAGGAGAGAATGGCTGAGGTGGATGTTATCAGTCTTGGAGGTTTGGGCGAGGTCTACTAGATCCGCAGCGGCAAGAACAGGATAAGAAGGGATTAGGGAACTACAGCATTAGAACTAGCAACCGCCATTACGAGCGGATGAGCCAAGTTGGGACACATTGATAACCGACGATTGCAAGAGGTGGTGGTCAAGAACTGGCGAGATCGGTCTTCCAACGGTAAGCTATGCTGAATTCGACAGCCCAATGGCACAGCATTTTCTAGCCACACTGGCTAATCAGAGTTTGGAGCCACCAACAAGAGGACATGAGGGGCGTTAGAGATTCGCTGATGGAATCACAAATATCGATATAACATCTAGCCGACAGATGGCGACAGACAAGGGGATGGCAAGAGGTCCTTCTCTGTACCCGTACATACGGTACCAGGGATATTGAACACATATCTGATGAATGGAAGTCTCTTGAATTTAGACAATATAGAAGACATAGAACAAATTGGGTATAATATAGCAATCAGTCAACATCTATGCCTTTGCTCTTGAGCTCCTTCCTTGCTATCTCGATCTCCCCCATCAACTCCTTGTGCGCATCTGGAACATCGTTGAATGTGAATACGCCGAACCCGAGCTTGAACAATAGGTATGAGCCAAAGGACACGAGGACCCAGAAAGGAAGCTATTTGAAAGTGCCTGTCAGTATGTATCTATAGATTTGGGGCTGCCGTGAGAGGTTTCCTTAGACGACTTGTGGTTGAGAAGAAACGTACAACTGGTATGATCTCGTCTTGAACCTTGGCTTCAAAGGGTATCAGTTGAAGGAAGCAGGCCAGGTATAGCTGCATTTAGGCGTTAGTATGCTCGAAATGTGTTGTGGGTATTCAAGGAAGTTTGAGACTTACTGAGGACGCCAGGAGTCCTAAAGAGATTGTTTGCTGGGCTCGAGTCATGGCGGATTCGATCAGCTTGCGCAGAAGACTTTGATCTATCCCCAAAGTATCCCAATTGCTTACTCAGGGGTCTTGGGCCGCTAGACTGGTGGGTGTGCTCCTGAACATGGAGGGTAGGGCGAGGATAATAATATCTGAGTCCACGTCGAGAATTGCAGTGACCGCGTTCTCGGTTACCGTAAGTTGTCCTGAATCATGTGATCGGCAATTACTGCCTTCAGCGGCGGTTCGTTAGACATTCAGTCAACTCCAAATCCTTCAACATGCCTCATGATGACAGAACCTGCTGTCGAATTGGGTTTTGTTCGATGGCGTGCTACATTTGGAAAACGGGAATATGCGGACCTTGAGAGTCTGAGATTAATCGAGACCACTTTCGACCGACTAAGGCTGAACAGATCAAAAGATCTAGTCGCTGCTGCGAGGGTTATTGCGGATGGAAGCAAAGATGGTGAGCAGACTTATCAAAGAAGCAAGGTTTAGAAGTCCTTCATATTGATGGTATAGCAGAGGGTTGGCGGCTTCCTTTTGGTGAATCTGGAATTCTAGACGTTGCCATGAACATTATTGCCTCTCCTGGCATTGATGATGACCTGGCCAAGCAATCTCTGCGAATTATTGGCAATACGTGTATTGATACAGGTTCGATGATGTATCTGCCTATGCACTCTTTTGTTAATGCTTGCTCTTTTAGATGCGAATAGAGACCGAGTTATTGCCAGGAACATACTACCTTTCGTTATATCACAGCTACAGACTGAACCATGGCTTGTAATTCCTGTACTGAACAACATAGTCGCAGATTATGGTGGGAATCTGACCCTTCTAGTTCTATGTAACTACGAAAGCTCATGGTCATACAGAGCCCGCACAAGAGTATGCGAGAAAACTTGGTCTCTGTGCACCATTGATCAGCTTGTTGCTTACATTTCAAGACCAACAAGAAGATATTGGTGGTCTCCTGCCTGGTATCTGCGAACTGTTGGACATCGCCACTAACGGAGAATGCAAGTCTTGAGATATTTGACACCCGCTATATCTGCTACTGACCCATATCGCGCAGTCGATGTTGGCCAATGTGCAGATAACGAGGTTGAAGTTTTGCTAACGGAAGCATCTGACCGCGAAATTTCGGTCGAAGTATTTGCTTCGCTAGTCCGCGCTGTGGTGGCACACCTGAAAGACGGCCGACACCAAAAACTCTTGGTCACTCGAAACTTGGTTGCAGATGTTTTGGATTTGGTGGCTCGCTCGGCATCGTCGAGTGCTTTTCATGCCGTGTCTTTGGCAGAGACACTCCCTGAACGTATCTCTCAAGAGCCAGAGGACGAGGATCAGCTCTCCGCAGCTCGTGACGCCTTGATTGTCAGTCTCTCCGATGTCTCCGCAACATCAGAATTTGCGGAGAACTACCCTTTGAACTCAATTATGGTCAAGACGCTCTGCAATTGGCTCTCTCTACCTGAGCCATCTAGCCAGCTATGCGCGTGCTTGATGCTTGGGAACCTTGCGCGATCGGATGATGTATGCAAAGAGATGATTCATGAGCTCGGCCTGCATGAGCTGCTGATTGCAATTTTGGAGAAGAGCGATGATCTTCAGCTACTTCATGCTACGCTTGGGTTTCTCAAGAATCTCGCATTGGGGGATGAGAACAAGGGGACGATTGCTGGATCTGGCATTCTAGAACCTCTTTCGAAGATGTGGTCCTCAAGTTCAAGACCTCAATTGCAGTATGCTGCAATTCGCGTGGTTCGTCAATTAGTCAATGGCTCCCTGTCCAACATCCAACGTCTTCTCATGCCTCTGGGGGTGGCCGAAAATGCCGCTGCCGACGGGGACAGCTACATCGCTCAGCTTCTCAAACTTTTCAACAAGACCGACGATCTGTCGATCAAGTTTGAGATTTCCCGGATCGTGGCTGCTGTTTGGCGATGCGTTCGGTCTCCAGCCTCTATACAGTATTTCCCTGACATCGTAGAGCTTGTCCTACCTCGCTTGCATTGCATGGCCGCAGGCCTAGCAAAAGCACTAGAAGCCATGGTTACACAATCTCGCTGGCCGGTTGTTAGATCGGAAGGATGGTTCGCCTTGGCTCTTATGGCGCGGTCGGAGGGAAGTGATGCCATCATAAATCTTCTGAGTGATGTCGAGTTTTCTAAAGCTGTTATTGAAGTAATAGGGTCTAGGGGAGCTGGTACAACGAGCCCGGTGTCTGCTGTACCGGGTATTGCAATTTCGATAACAGGAGCGGATACTTCTGAGGTCATGCCGGGGACAGAGAAAGATATGGAGACAAAGGATAGGGAGAATGCATTGGTACTTGTTAGTGAACTGCTGAAGAATTCGGTAAGCACACTCTTCTCCACTTATCCAGCTTCCTCGTTGCTTCATCACTTTCTGCCTGTATCACCGTCTGTTGGAATATTACATCAGCATAACCACAAGTCCAAGTGCAACTTTCGCTTTCCAGAATTGTTGGAAATCCATTTCCTCTCAAAACCCAACCTCCTCCTCACTATGCCATTTCCACCTCTCTCTTCACAATCTCCATCTCCCATCTCAAACCCCCCATCCACCTCCTCCCCCCCCAAAAACCCCAACTAACTCCCCCCTCCCCCCTCCAGGCCTCCCACCTCTCCCGCCGCCGACGTACAGCCCTCGAGCAGCTCCTGCACGGTTCCGCATCCGCCCCAACGGTCGAGGACTCCCTAGCTGAATTACAGGCAGCTAACCATACTTAGCCCATCACATCAAAAATAATCTCCGAATCACACCCCCAACAGAACGAGCGTGTGATCAGATTGATTTCTCAACCCCTCATCCCAATCCCAAATATACATACCCCTACCGTCTAACCCACCATCCTAGCCCAGCCCAGCTCAATCTCCTCATCCACGAACTCAACCACAACATCCCCACAGTCAACCTCTCACCCTTTTGCGCCCTTTGATACTGTACCCCAAGCATTACCCGAATCACCAAACCACAACTCTGGTGTACTGTACTGTACCGTACATATGTAGGCGCTACTATACATACATACATACATACATATACCAGTATATATATCTCTCTCTACCTACACGCGCGACACGCATACATACATACATACACATCCGCAGCCAGCGAGAGCTTTTCCATAGCATCACCAGTACGGCATAGCTATTTGAATTTCTGCATTGCATTGCAATAATACTCAAACTTTCACTACTGTACTGTACTGTACTGTTGTTATTACGTTATCACGTACGTGTGAAAAAAAGGGATGCGCTTGAAGCTTTGGTTGATTTATGTTGCTTGTGGAATTTTGTTGTTGGTTTGAGGTTATGAGGTTATGGGTTATGGGGATGGTACTTGTGTTGAACATAGGTTGTTTTATTCAATACCCCCCTCTACTCAACAACCCTCCCCAACCCTTCCTTTTTTTATTTTCTTCCTCTTCTTCTCTTCTTCACTTCTTCTCCTTCTTCTCCTTCTTCTCTTCTTCCCTTCTTTTCTTCTTCTCTTCTTCTCTTCTTCTCTTCTCCTTCTTCTCCTTCTTCTCTTCTTCTCTTCTTCTCCTTCCTCCCTTCCTCCCTTCCTCCCTTCCTCTCCTTCCTCTCCTTCCTCCCTTCCTCCCTTCCTCCCTTCCTCCCTCCCTCCCTCCCTCCCTCCCTCCCTCCCTCCCTCCCTCCCTTCCTCCCTCTACTACTTCCCCAAATCTTCCAACATAAACAGACCCATTCTTTTATCATCATCCATCTCTCGCTACCTGGGCGCGTTTCGTTTCGTTTCGTCTCGGTTCCGTTCCGTTCGTTTCATTTCGGGTTTTCCCTTCTTTTTATAGAAACGTCAATAGGGATGTTTTTTTAAGATTTTCACCGTGCAGTGAGTGGGTGGGAGGTGGGAGGTGGGAGATTGGAGGGGAGATTGGGGGATTGGGGGATTGGGAGATTGGAGGGGAGATTGGGGGATTGGGGGATTGGGAGGGAGTGTTGCGGGTAAGTACTGTAGTGGAGGTGGGTTTGGGTTGGGGGGTTTAGTAAGGAAGGGGAGAGAAGAGTACAGAAGGAGTGCGTGTGAGTATGATTTTATCAAAGATTGGTTGAACGGTGCTAATTGAATGGATCCGAAGTTTGCATTTCCGACGGTCAATCATATTCCCCGAGTTTAGGTGTAGAAAGACCATTGTATCCGTTCTCCCATTCCCATGCATTCACACGACACCCCTTCCTAGCCTCCCAGGTTTCTCGGCCCTCTATAACCCCATCCGTTGCCCTTGTACGTATAATGGCACCTGTTTCGCATCCGATGCTCTGACCACCTGTAGCAAAAACTTTACGCCGGCAGAAGCCCCTCTTAAATGAATGCCTGCAACTGAAAACCCCTTCAATCCGTCTTGACCCTCCAGATCGCCGTCCATGCACTCCGCACCCGCTTCTGCAACCCGCTCCACCAGGGCTCCAGCAGATGTCTCAGCCATTGCCACCCAGACTCTGTCGGCTTGAGGCTGGGCCATGGAGCTCCCTCGGCAGAGAGAAGTCGATGCTCATGCGTTGCGCTTGGACATATCAGTAAATGCGGAAAACCAACGAAACAGCAATTCAAAGCTCACGCGGTCATCGCGGCCATGGCCACGGCGACTCCGGCCCCTAGCACCGCGCTATCGACCGTTTTCTCCAACACAACCCTCTTCATCCCATTCGTGTCCATTTCGACAAGCTTGTCGATGATTTCCTGGGACGTGGCCATGAACCCAGGGTATTTATTAATAACGCTGCCGTCACACCCGATGCTGACGTGATCGAGGAGATCGAGTTGGTTTTGTAGGGAATCATGATTTTCAAGGTCGTTCAGAAGAGATGAGAGAGCATGCACGCCGGCAGTGAAGTAGGCGGAGGAGCGGCAGGAGACGGCTTGGATGGTGCGGCGGATGAAGTCGAGGTCGAAGTAGGTGGGAAGGTTGGCCGAGGGGTGGCGGTCCTGGAGCAAAAAGCGAGAATTGGTCAAAGAAGGAGATGTATCAAGCTCTATTGCTGCAAGTGTTCGTGTGTCTAGCACATACGGAGTCCGTAACGATGGAGGTAATTCGCCGCCAAAAAGGCCTGCTGATTCTGTGGCTTCTATCAGAATTAATCGGACTATTTCTCCCATGTAGCCACCGGAAATAAGATACTCCAAAGGTTGATAGTCAGGAAGGATGTGGTTGCGGTTTAAAAGGTCGTCCCAGCGAGTAGTTGAAAAAATGCTTTTGCCAAACATACTAAGCTCGGTATTGACGAGAACATGGGTCGTCTCGCCATTTTCCGGTAATATCCGAGAGCCAAGTTTGCTTTTATTAAGAGAAGTAATCGGGAGATGAATTGCAGCGTTGAGTCCTGTTCCAAATATGACTGCGAGGCGAGTCGAGGGGTCTACGTAAGCGCGAGACAAAAGAGCAGCTGAGGAGTCATTGATAATGGCATCGAGGCGAATGTTGAGGTTCTAGAAAGCATTAGTACGGTCCACGGTACAGGTATTTGGAACACCTACTGCATGCTGACAGGCTTGTGTGATGATCTCCCCAAGATCATGGCCTTTCACTGCGCTGGAGCAAATGAAATTCTTCCCCATACCCAAAACGTTACCACTTTTAATTGATGTTTGGCTGATATCATTGTCAGCCAAGCTTTCCACCTACAACTGTAATCAGGACCAACTCTATAGGAAACGACCACGCAATCCCCATATGCAAAGGTTCAACGTTCAGCATATGCTCATACGCCTCTTTGTCCATGACCAGCATTTCCGCTATCCTCTCCGCTATCCAGTCAAAGAATGAAAGACCTTGAAGTTTCCGCACGTGCGAGTCGATAGGTGAGCACTCCATGCGCCGGACCCGCAGGCATTCTGTGCCCGTGCTTCTCCCACTCAATTCCACCGTAGCCACCCGCAAAGTTGAGCCCCCCACCTCTAACGCCAAGTATGTCCCATTCTCTTCCCCATTCGGTAGTGTGTAGTTGTGTGACGGTAGCATGCAATGCGGACTCGAGACGAGGCGTTCCTTGAGCTCGATTTGAAGCTTCTTCGAGAGCGAGAGTAGAGACTCGACCCTCAATTGCTGTTCGAATAGATTCTGCACCTCTTGCAGCAGGTCTTCCATGCTTCGAGGGTATATGGCGACTTCATTGCTTTCGGCCGAACTCTTCAATTGGTGTAGATGTGGAGCGTGGAGGAGCGTGCCGCACATGAGCATGGTGGAGGCGGGAGGGGTAAAGGCGGTTGACAGTTTTGATGCGTGACTGTGGCTTGTGAGACGTTGTATGCGTAGATGGTTAGAAAGGGCCTTTTTATATCAGGATAGCGAAGGTGGATGCTGAAGTTGGAGGTCTTCCTTTTCTGACGTGCAATGCAGGACATGGGGGGCCATATGTCCGCAGGTCGATGGAGATGCTACTGCTAGGGTTCACGGATACCCTCCGCTCCAGGAAAGTAGAAGGAGCCCCGGGATGCGGAGGTAGTGTCTGCCGCCCGAGAACGGCAGCAGCTGATCGCGGTTCGGATGTGGTGGAATTACAGAGAGGTTGGATGTTGGGGTGACATTGATGGGTACTGGCTGCTAGCTACTGTTGGGGTAGCAGTGGGCCAGTGGCGAGATCAAACAGCGGCAATCAGCTCTTTGCAATCAACCGCCATCCATTCGGCTTGACGGCGGGTGGACTATGATCCTTCAGGACGATCGACGTCCGCAACGTGCGTTCCCTGGGGTGCGTCCAGATGTCATCCAGATGTCTGAATGGATGTGATAGGTGACACTTGGATGTCCCATCATGCCCATGAATATGATCTACTTGTATCTACTACGGCGAGGAGTACACCCCATGTACGCCATCATCGAGGCCATGTGTTGCAGCGGTTCTTAACTACAGTATCTATGCTTTTCCAACCGATTGGGTGAGCTCCAGGGACAAGCCGGGGAACCCGAGAGAGAGAGAGATAGGATGCTTATGGCTGATGCTTGACCAACGTGATCAAGTGAAACAATACGAGATGCAAATCAAAAGGTTCAGACTACCTAACGTACAGTAGATCATCCGGAGCTGTACAGTGTCCTGTACGGATTGTTTGATCTGTGCTGCCGTTACATTGAATTGGTTGGACCTCGCGTCTTCCTGGCCACTTCCTTCTCGTATTCCTCACTGCTTCATGCTCCTTGGACATCATTAGGTCCCTTCCAACTCGTGCATAGTAACATACGTCTACACATGTACTAGGTGGCCATTGGTGCATCGAGGTGCATCGGGAAAGCTTCAGCTGATGGTGTTCCTGACGGTCTCCGGTATCAAACGATGCATAGAGATTCAGCTAATTCATTTGACCAATCTCATTAAACTGGACCTGAAGCACTACGAGCATGGAATCACATTGTGATAAGCTCCACCGAGAAAATTAATCAATAACCCAGCTCCAATCCGAACGCACAACCGTACACGACTTAAGTCTCCCCCGACAGCCTATGCCTTCTCATGCATTACTTCCGGCGCAACGGTCGGTGCTACTTCCTCAATCGTCTCGTCGGAGAATCTCAAATCTTCCTCCAATGTCACATGATCTTGAATCTTCATCCAGATCAACGGCGCCGCAATCACGAGGGAGCCCGCCAAGAGCGCCCAGCAGGACGCGAATTCATTCATGTAAGGCGCGTTGCGTGAATCAATCCGGAACATGATTGCTGCGCCTGCGGACTGGATTCCTTTGTAGAAACCGGCGAAATTGGCAAGCTTGCGGCCGTTGTTCGTAAGAGCTCCCATGAACCAATACACGCTTGTTTGCCATGCAGCTGTAGTCACAAAACACGTCAGTCTTGGCAGGATCGGTGACATTCCGAGACATTGACGTACCATCATAGAAGCCATAGAAGATGTAGAGAAACATTGGGCCAACATATCCGCTTGCGGTCCAATCCTCCTTTACGTAGTCCTTTGGTGCCTTCTCGGCGCGAGTGTACTGTTTCTGCAAAGCATATCCACCTCCCCAAATGACCATTGTCAGGGCAAACAGAGCCCCCCAAGCGGCCTTTGCTCTAGTACTCCGTCGAAAACGTTTGATGTCAAGAGCATAGCCAAAAATGACGGCTCCAAAGATCTGACTGGTCCAGTATAAAGTGCTGTTGAGGGATCTGGTTCTGATGTTGAAGAGGGCCAAGTTGACTAAGACGGGTTAGCACAAGGGCTGTTCGGATAGCAGCGTAACCGTATCGACTCCTACCGTCGTTGAACTGGTACGTGTAAAACCAATTACTAGCAAAGAACATTGGGAAGAGGAAGACCACCCATGTATCAGTCCTGAGTGTTTCCCATAAGCCTAGGAGTTCGCTCTGCCACGACGGGTTTTTCATCAAAACGACACGAGATCCATCGGCACGCTGTACTTGCCGGGCGTCGACAAGGGCCCACGCCAGTGCAGCGCCGCAAAAGGTAAGGATCATGAAGCCGATATAAGTGCCGTCGGTGACGACGCCGGACTTGGAGTGGATGTTCTGGCCCAGAGGGATCCTGCCGAGCACCAGGTCATTAACGATCTCGTCTTACCGGTCGGAATGCTTGATCCACTCACAAACTTCCAATAACACCTCCTAGGTTGAAAATCATCCAGAACCACGAAATATACCGACCCTTGTTGGCCTCGTCAGGATACGACATCATAATTGCGCCTTGAGCGGTCCACAGTAAACCGGCGCAAACACCCAACAGGGCGCCAGCAAAGATGACGAACCCGCTATTTTTGTTATGGTTGTAACTGAGGTAGCTGGCGATGTAGAGGAAGTAGCCGATACCGCCGAAGCTCAGGGTTAGCCTGATGCCGAGTCGGTTGGCGAAGGTGCCGGCGAAGAAACCGACAACGCTGAAGGTGGCGTAGACGGCAACATTGGCATTATCTGCTACATATTGATCAAATTGGCCTCCACCGCCAAGACCGTTCACTGCATTGAACATGCCCGGGCAGAGGAAGCAAACGAACGCGACCAGTGCGAGCTGGAAGGGGGGTGAAGCATAGCATGGGATGGTGAAAGGCCCGAGGCGACGAGTCCGATACATCCAAGCCTTCTTGTTGTAGATACGGCCATCCTCTTCTGCAACACCGGAACTGCGCGGGACTGTTTCTGGGTGCACCTGGTCTTGCGCTGTGCTCGCAACCTTGTCATCTCTGATGTCCACCATACCGAGGGAATGAATTATCCGTCAAGTTTCTGATCAAGCGAAAGGGCAAGACGGTGTTAGAAGAAGAAGAAGAAGAAGAAGAAGAAGAAGAAGAAGAAGAAGAAGAAGAACGGAGAGCTCTACAGATTGACGGGAGTAGGAAGAAAGCAGCAAGATAAGAGGATGGTGGTAATCTAGCAATGCGTGCTCGTGGAGTCAGATAGTGACAGCCACATGGCAAGACCAATGAATAACAATACGAACGCGAGGCTATTGTTATGGCTATTACTCTTTTGATGAATGATAGTTGATTGAGTCTCGTGCTCCAGGGAGTTAAGGTACCCTCAAGGTTGTAGTGGATAATGTGCGGGGGCTAGCCTGCATTGCATAAGGGAGGTACATACGGTAAGGTACCTACCTAGTGTAGAGGCCGTTGAAGGGCCCACACGATAGCTAGCTACCCTACCTACGTGCCTACCCTACCCTTCCCTTACCCTTAAAGCCAAGGTATGCTCGGACCCACAATTGGTCCAATGCTTGTTATTCCGTATTCCGTATTGAATTCCTATCAGGACTTGGACTTGGAATTGAGTTTATCAACTTATTCGGACCCGAAAACCGGGTTCAACTTTACTTTGATGGAGTGGTCATGGAGTTGGGTAAGGTACTCCAGGTACTTCCGTACCTTCATCGTTTTTCATCCGTCATGACTAAGCAAGCCAGCGGCAGTCTAGCCGGATCCCTCGAGTGAGGAAGCTCAGCCGATTCCATTGGTGGGAGATGTGACTCTATCGGCGATCGACAAGGATGATACTTCCCGCTGCACTAGTGGCTGAAGTGAAGGGGGCAGGCATGTGTAACGTTGCATGCTTGATGTAGCAGTGGACCCAGCGTCCCATCTTCCCATTGTGTAGATTTCTTTCGGTGATTGATCGTCATCGCAACTCATCTTCATCACAAATGGGCTTATCCGAATTGAGCCTGGACCGACGGCTGAGCTTGTGCAACACCACAATCAGCCCTCCTTTTCGGATGATACAAGACAGATCAGCGTTTTAGTAGTCGTAATCGAGATCAGCCCTAGAGTGGGCTTTGATAATCCTACATAAGGTACTTACTTTCTATGGATGTTCTCCATCGATTTCTAGAACACCGTAGGGACCACACCGCTCATGTCAACCAGCGTGCTCTTGTTCCTCACCCACGCTTCTAGTCCCTTTTGACCGTTTTCTACACCAACGCCACTTTGCTTCCATCCACCGACACTCATCTCTGCCGGGCTCTCGCCCCATGTGTTGACCCACGTGATGCCGGCTTCCAGCTTGCCAATGACCTTGTGAGCCATGTTCAAGTCTTTGGTGAACACCCCAGCGGCGAGGCCCATAGATGTGGTGTTGGCTCGAGCGACAGCTTCCTCGACCGTGTCATAAGTAAGGATAGTCAGCACAGGGCCAAAGATTTCTTCTTGAATGATTTTCATCGAGTCAGCGCAATCTGTAAAGATGGTAGGCTTGATCCAGTAGCCATTCTCCAACCCCTTGATAGCCTTGGGCTTCTCGAGACCGCCATACAGTAACTTTGCTTTATCAATCTCGATGCCGTGTTGGATGTAACTCAATACCTTATCGTAATGAACCCCAGATACCAAAGGACCAAAGTTCGTATTCGGGTCCATGAGATCCCCAAAACGAACACATTTCATCTTCTCCAATAGTCTCTTTTCAAAGTCTTGCTTCATATTCTTCTGAACGAAGACCCGGGTACCGTTCGTACAAACCTGCCCGGAGCTAAAGAAGTTGGCCATCATAGCACCATCCACAGCATTCTCCAAGTTGGCATCTGGCAGAACGATGACTGGACTTTTCCCACCAAGCTCCATGGTTACATATTTCATCCCCGCTGCGGCACTGCTGGCGACCTTCTTACCTGTCGAGACTTGCCCCGTAAAAGATACTTTGGCCACAGACGGATGAGATGTGAGATAGGCACCAATATCTCCGGCACCGTTGATAACATTGAACACGCCCGGAGGTACTCCAGCCTCAGTATAGATCTCGGCTAGTGTTTGTCCATGGAGAGGTGTGAATTCACTTGGTTTGTATACCATGGTATTTCCGGCACCCAGACATGGTGCAGACTTCCAGAGAGCACTGAACATCTCCAATCTTCAGCTTCAATCCATATTGTTTGATATACATAGCATACATTTGAATCGGGTAGTTCCACGCTCCAATACCGGCACATACGCCCAGTGCTTCTTTTTTAGTGTACACCCATGCATCTTCCCTCAGTTGTATGGTTTCCCCATTCAGACCACCACCTCCCACCAGATTCGCGAAAAACTCCAGCACATCGGCCCCAGTCATGATATCTACTGTACTCGTTTCCGAATAGGGCTTCCCGGTATCTTGTGTTTCAACTCTAGCTATTTCATCGTTCCTCTCTCGCAGAATGTGAACGGCTTTCTGTAGGATGCGGGATCGAACAATGGGGGGTGTGGTGGACCATGACGGGAATGCCTTTTGAGCAGATGTAACGGCGGAGTCGACGTCCGACTGAGAGGCGGCATGGATTTCTGCCAATGGCTGGGCTGTTGAAGGGTCTATCGACCTGAAGATTGAACCAGAGGTTGCCGCCTGAATCTGGCCATCATAATAAAGATGGCGGGGAGGGTAGAAAGCGTCGGTCATTATTCAGCTGGAGTCTGTCCACTCAGCTGAATATGCTTTCCTCGCAGTCCTGGTCCTCATAAAGCCTCTGTTGGACAGATAATGGGTCGAAAACAAGATACTACTAATAAGGTACAATAGTACTCGGTACGGAATAGGTATGTGCTTTTTCGCGATGGAAGGTTCTCACGAGCGGGTTTACAGATCGGCTAAATCAACCCCTTTCGGTTTTGGACTCGATCTTGAGGCGAATCTTTAATCCGTCATAACGAAAATGTCAATGACGGTCATGCTCCACCGCTCCCGTCACGCCGTCTGACTACTATTCTGATTATTCCTTCCACTCGCTTCTACTGTACCTTAGAGTTCCAACAAAGTCTTCTTACTCGAAACTGTATATAACTTCCTGAGAAGTCTCTAGAGTATCACATTTATAGTTGGAGGTCTCACCGCAAAGAATTTTGACATTCCTTAGTGTTGATATCTAAAAACATATCGACTCCCCCAGATCTCCTCTAAGATTGTCCTCAACTAGCAGCTTCTTTCCCCGCAGCTAAAGTATCTAGCTTTACTGGAATTTTTCTTCCTTCTCTCTCTTCTCTCTTCATCAGAAGGTCTTGGGCGAAAGAATACGTTTCAGCTGCTACAGAAATGACAACAACTGAGCTGGCATCTCGTGAGGCTGATGCCTTTGACTACCTCATAGTTGGCGGTGGAACAGCAGGCTGTGTTATTGCCAGCAGGCTGGCCGAATATCTACCACATAAGAGAATACTCCTGATCGAAGCGGGACCAAGTGATTATCTGAATGACAAGGTACTCAACCTGAAGGACTGGTTAAACCTGCTTGGCGGCGAACTAGACTACGACTATGGTACTACCGACCAGCCAAATGGCAAGTGATATCTCCAAAACCTTGGTTTCAGCCTGGTAATTTTTATACTGCCGCTCATTGTTGTCATGAGTGTCGGCAACGGCAGGACGACAGAATTCCCAACTACCAACTAGAACTTAGCCAGGAAATCATTATTAACTAGCTACTAGGAAACTCATATATCCGTCATTCGCGGGCAAAGGTCCTGGGTGGATGCTCTTCACATAATACGTTGATCTCTTTCAGACCATTCGAATACGATTGCAAAGTCTGGGAGTCCTTGGGCTGCGAAGGCTGGTCTTTTAACACGTTCAATCGTGTCCTGGATAATCTCCGTAATACTGTACAACCTGTTCACTCGCGTCACCGTAACCAATTGTGCAAAGATTGGGTAGAATCCTGCTCGACGGCTTTAGAAATCCCAGTGATCCACGACTTCAACAGGGAGATTCAGAATACAGGAGCCCTGAAGACTGGAGTTGGCTTCTTCTCTGTATCATACAACCCTGATGATGGTCGCCGCAGCAGTGCAAGCGTAGCCTATATCCACCCAATACTCAGGGGCGATGAGAAGAGACCTAATCTCACCATCCTCACAGATACATGGGTGAGTCGCGTCAATGTCGCAAACTCCACCGTGACTGGTGTGGACATCACCTTCCAATCCGGCATCAACATGACCCTTCGTGCCAAAAAAGAAACCATCCTCTGCGCCGGCGCCGTTGACACTCCCCGCCTCTTACTCCTCTCTGGCATCGGGCCCCGGGACCAACTTCTATCCCTCAACATCCCTGTCATCAAAGACGTGCCCGGCGTCGGTCACAATCTCCTCGACCACCCGGAGACAATCATCATGTGGGAGCTCAACCGGCCCGTTCCCCCGAACCAAACGACCATGGACTCAGATGCCGGCATCTTCCTCCGGCGCGAACCCATCAAAGGCGAAGACGATGCCGCGGATGTTATGATGCACTGCTACCAAATCCCGTTCTGTCTCAACACCGCCCGCCTAGGCTACGACACCCCCATCGATGCATTTTGCATGACGCCCAACATCCCCCGTCCACGCTCAAAGGGGCAACTGTACCTCACTAGCAGCGATCCAAGCGTGAAACCCGCATTGGATTTCAAATACTTCACGGACCCAGAAGGCTACGACGCGGCAACCATCGTCGCCGGCCTCAAAGCCGCACGCCGCGTCGCGCAGCAAGAACCGTTCAAATCATGGCTCAAGCGCGAAGTCGCCCCCGCCTCATCCGTCACTACCGACGAAGCGCTAAGCGAGTATGGCAGAAAAGTAGCGCATACAGTCTACCATCCCGCCGGCACGACGAAGATGGGGAACTTGAGCAAAGACGAAATGGCGGTTGTGGATCCTAAACTGAGGGTTAGGGGATTGAAGGGGGTGAGGATTGCGGACGCGGGTGTGTTTCCGGTGATGACGAGTGCGAATCCGATGATGACAGTGCTGGGGATCGGGGAGAGGGCGGCGGAGATGATTGCGGAGGAGGCGGGGTGGCGGAGGGAGGAGAGGGCGAGTTTGTAAGCTGTGGAAGTTTGTGAGTTGGAGGGTGTCTTGACCGGACTTGTTTGGGTAAGTAGCAAGATTATGGGACTTTTTTTCTTTTCTGGGAATCGACTTGTGTATATAACACCCAAAATCCACAGTCTCCTTCATCAAAATCCCGCATATCACTAAACTCGTAACTATACCCTCGAGACTGACCATCTGAAGAATTGACTACTCATCACAAGTGCCCCCCAATGTTCTAGAACTCTTCCCCGTCATATATTTGAAAAGAAGCGAAATAGCGAAACGAGAAGTAAAGAAAGAAAAACCTACCAATAACGAAATGGTAGAATTGTACTCGAATACGTTTACCGGCTTTATGTAACACTCTGATCACCAAGTGTAATTCATCTAAACTCCCCTATTTCAAAGAACCAATCTCAATTATATCCCAACAATCTCTCCTCTCAACTTCCGACATCTACCTCCCCCCCCACTAATCCCTCACATCAATCTCTCATTCCCGCAACTCCAACAAAAAACCTTCAAAAGCTAAATCCGCGCCTCTGCAGATCAAAACTCCAGAAATCCCATACTCCGTCTCCTATATACATCATTCTCCTCTTTCAAAAAATCTCCTACTTCTTCTCAATATCAACCCCTCATCTATCTCCGTCGACGAAAATAGTTTTACGTTGATTTAAAAACTATCGGTTTCACCTGAAGTGGCGGATCGCGAGGGTTTTTGGAATTCGAGAAAGGGGATGAGGATGGAGAGGGGCGGGTGACAAAGGGTGAAAAGAAAGGGAAGGGGTAGGAAAAAGAAGGACGAAGGAGAAGATGGGGGAGGAAATAAGAGGATAGAGCCAAGAACAAGAACACATCCCGCCAAACCCACCACCCTCGGTCACAAAATCCAGGAAAACCCCATCAACAGCAAACCCAACACCTCGGATTCTCAAAGCCCCATTCCCCGATCCAAAAACCTCTCTCCCCATCCTCCCCATACCTCCTCCACTCCTCCTTTCGCCCACAACGAAGCCCCACCAAAAAATTCCAAAAAACGCCCCAACCTTTAAGAAACCGTGGGGATATCATCGGTGGGTTAGATTGGTGAGGGAGATGGATGGGAGAAGGAAGGAAGGGAGGGGCAAGGTGAGAACAAGAGATGGGTGGGGTGGGGTGGGAGTGCACCATGCAAAATCGCGCGAGGGAAATGGGGAAGAAAGAAAGAAAGAAAGAAAGGAGGGAAGGCAATCAATCATACGGGAAGATGGCAAAGAAGAACGTTCGCGCGCGGGGAGCGCAGAAAACCGGATCTGAAAACCAACGGGGCCCTCGAACCTCGTAAAGAAGAAAAAGAAAGAAAAGAAGAAAAAAAGGCTGTCTGTCTGTCTGTCTGCTTAACCTTGCCCTGGCGGGGTGCAAAAGGCAGAATCCCCCCCCCCACCCCCCCTTGGGAAACTTTTTTTCCCCTCCTACATACACCAACGAACCCATTCCCACAGGCGCGAAGAGAGAATAGAGATAAAGAGACAAAGGCACGTGCACAGACATGCAGAGACGTGTCATTTGATGGAACGGATCCTAGCGTTTGGGAAAAAGTCCATTACCGTTATGACCATCTGCTATCTGCCATTTGCCATCTGCTACCGTATGGGTATCTGCCTGATGATATTTCTTATGCGCGCGCTCTGCACTTCCTCAAGACGGACGAGATGAGAGACAACATCCAGTCCCGCTGGGAGTCAGGGTTCCGAAATTCTGGAAAAGTGAAGCATCAAATAATTCAATATTTGAATCAAAGCTCTCAAAATCGCCCGCTGCGCTTCGCTTTGTCGATAAATTCAGAATCCTTCATGAATACCAAACAGATCAAAACCTTGGCAAAACGAAAAGGTATCTCGCGCATTCCGCCCAGATTTCCGGGGTTGTGTATCCCACCCAGCCCTTCCCGTTCTTTTCCATCCAAACGCCTCCCATAACCCGCTGAAACCCTGAATATCCGAACCATTATGCCATTGCTTTTCCTCATGATTGGTCCTCGCTGAAATATCTCTTGCTCTTCCCCGTCAAGCCCGGCCTTGTTTTTAACCCGCTGCCTAGCCCTGCATTGACGTGATGTACCACATGCGGCCTATATACGGCGTCCACTGGGGGCATCCAATCGTCGAGACCGAGAGGAAAGTATTCGTAGAGCAGGTCCGCGGAATCGAGACCTTCGGGGAGGTTGTGCTGGGAGTTGGTGGATAGGAAGACGGCGGAGGAGGCAAAGGATGGGTGTTTGAAAGGTGAGGGAAGAGCTGCTGTCACGGACTTGGTAGTACGGAGGGCTTTGCGTGGCGGAGGACGTTTCATGTCGTTGTCGGTAATGGAGAGAGGCTGTGGACCGGCCGATGGGGATTTTGAGTTTGCGGGGCTGGATTCGTCAGCGGCGGGAGGTGGGAGCGCGGTGCGAGAACCTCCTCTCCGATTCTTCGTCCAGTCGCCATGCGTGGTTGGGGTTTGCATATCCTGTTGGTCGAAGCTAAAAGCAGTAGTGTCGGCCGCTTCGGTCTTCAGCGAGGCTGACGGAGGGCCTGAATCTGACGTCGTATTTCGAGTCAACGGAGGTGGATGCATTCCTTTTCGGCCAGATCCTCCTGTATTACCGACTGGAAAATCCTTCCTTTGTTGAAAGTTTCTCGGACTTCGACCTCGCACGATGATCGCGCCCGACTTGGCCTCGCAGATGGATATCTTGGCACCAGTTGATAATGTGGCCATGACCTTGAGCTTAACCACAAAGTGCTGCTGCAGCTCCTTTCGGCGGCCATTGTTGGCTGTTGCGATTCTGAACTGCAGCCGCTTCCAGGCAATAGGAAAGGTAGCGTAGTCGGCATCCATGTCTTGATTTGACATTGTGTCCAGGATTATCGATGTCGGCTCTTTCTCGGTCCTTTCTTCCGGGGTAGATGTTGCATTCGAAGCAGGCGTCTTCCACGGGACCGAAATGAGCTTCACCGGATGACCCTCCACCGACTCGGTAGCCGAGATAGTCAGCTCTTGTGCCAGTATAGGTATCCTATCCCCCTGATCGGTGAGTATGTACCGTAACGTCCTTGGCAAGGTAATGGATCCGGTGATCTGGAATAGGTTGCGACGATAGCAGGTCAGCTCGGCTGGAGGTGATGTTGTATCCACTGCAGCGAGGCTTGGTGATTCGGCCATGAAGAACATGCCGTGCAACTGCGCAGTAAGGGAGAGGGACGTGCGTCGTAGAGAGTAATCGAGAAGGGTAAAATTGTAGCCGGGCAAGTGGAAGCTCAGAAGCTTGTTATCTCGATCAATCGAGGCGGCCTCTGGCGGAGCGTGTTGTTCGGCTGGGATGGTTTCCACGAGACTTGTAGTATCCGAAAAGGAGTCCTCGTACACGTTGCCCGAGTAAGCACGTGAAGATTCTTGGTGCAACGACGTTGGGAGAAAAGACATCTCATCGCTTTTGATGGGCGTTAGTACCCACAGGAGCATGCCATCGACGTTGCACCGGGTGCAGCTCACCTCCCAAAATCCCCATTCCCATACGTCCCTCCTTGATCGGCAATCCCGAGAGATGGTAAGATGCCAAGGTAGTCGTCCGTCGGTACGTTGTCGAGCGACAGGGGGCTATGTAGGTACGAAGGCATCACCATGGTATCAAATCCCTCCATTGCCCGATTGTTTGGCTCGAGCGCGAGTTCCGACAGGGTCTCGCAGGCGAACAGGAGGTTTGATAAGACCAGAACACGGAGATTCGAGAGCGCCCGGGTCCTGAAAGCGATCCGAAGCTCGTTCAGCGGTGATGATGGATTCAGTACCTTCTATCCATTTATGGCCGTATATTCATTGGTGATGTCCTGTGAATGTTGACCGTGACATGTTGGGGCTGACTCGGCAGGATTGCAAAGGTCAGAAGCGTCGAGGCGTTGGAGACGTTGGATCTGATAGGATGGAGCAGTGCCTCTTCCTTGCACCTGGACCGCAAGGATTCAGATGAAGAGGAGAACCAGTAGATTTGCGGAGTCTGCGAACAGACGGATTTCCCTACCACTGCTACTTTCTACTCTTTGCTCCAGAATTCCGATGAACAGACTGAAAGTGAGATGATTGCGGAGATGGTTGATGTGGGTTGGGGGGGGGCGGAGGTGGGGGTGTGGGATTGCTTCAACCGAGGGCCAAGCAGTACGAGTACCGTAGACTATAGACCGTAGACTGTAGACTGTGTAGAGAGTGGTAGGTAAGTAAGTACGGAATACCTTAGTGCTGTGGGAGTGCCGAGAGGTGGTGGAGGCAGGGATCTTGGATTCGGTGCGTGAAGTAGTAGAAGGAGTAAGGTAAGTACCTTAGGTAGTCTTCCCGCACGGCAGGAGTCGGCGGTCGATGGCGTGAGGAGACACGGGGGTGGTGGTGGTGGTGGTGGCTAAAGGGATTGAATGGTGGACATTAAGATGGCTACTGCTGTTGATCCTTATTGGCCGGTCGGGGGTCTCATGACACAGTGGCGGAGTTGGCATTTCATGCAGGAAAGAAGTGGTGATGGTGGTGGGCCCTCGGGCAGTGCTGACCAAAGGACTTTATGTTTCATCAGACCGCAAGCGCGGCGGTATTATTGAGGTATCATATCATACTTGGTAATAAGGAAGTCAAGAGATCTAACGGTTGTTCCACGCATCGATCTGCTCAAGTAGATCAAATCAGGACACAGTACTCCATAGGTACCTAGATGCCAACGTCAATCCTCCGCTACTACTCTACTACTCTACTACTAGTTGCTAGAGCCATGCATGGTCCATGGAGCCCCCGAACCGAGCAAAGGTAAGGTAGGTACTTGACTACCAATGCAAACCCTGCCACCAGAAGAGGGGACGGCGGCGATCATCCGCGCTTTTGTGATCTACGCAGGTACTTCGGATTATCACGCGCTTTAGGGCAACTGTAGTCTGTCGGCCTGGTTGTATCTCCCCGACCAAGCGTTTCACTCCCGAGAGCGAGATTGCAAAAGACGGAGGGAAGATGTCCCTGCTATCAAACTAAATTATAACCATCTTATCCAGCATAGCCTCCCAAATGGAGATATTCCTCTGGATCCCTTGGATGGAGATTTCCATGGCCCGGTTCCGGAGTGAACTGTGTTGACATATTCCACCAATAGAAACTTTACTTCCAAACAGAATATTCGCGCGGTAGTCAAGTAGACAACATGTCAAACCGGTAAGTGTCCAGTAGGTCAATAGGCAAGTAACGCTAACGTCAAGATGGTGGTATCATGGCATCGGCGCTGCACGACACTTCTTCGAAACCATTCAACACGCTGAAACCCATGGCGGAAAGACTGTCAAAGTTCTCTTCTCCATTGATCTGTTACCTGTCAGCGAACTGTGATGCGTCCAAAATGTGCCGTATGAAACTCACATAATCCAAAAGCACAGCCTCAACTTGCTGGCTCTTGAGCTGTCGGATACCAAGCAACACCAGGCCCTGTAGTAGCGTTGAATGTGCCTCCGGGCTGGATGAGATTATGACAGGGCTCGATATGCCCCCTCTGACGGCACCATTGTCCTTTAATGGTGGCACTGCCTCGGCCCAGGTGCAAGAAGCATTGTACAGCACGACCGTCCCCAAAAGACCGCCGTCTCCAGGCCTCTTTGCTCGAATGACTCCGCAAGCTGCTTGGTCGGCCAAGGCCAATTTATAGATCTCCAGCGTGCCTGGTGTTGCATCTGTTTTGACGTGCTCGATGATAGATTCCGAATGTTCCCAGCCGCGGACGAGATCGAATTCCAGGTCGGCATGTTGTAACGGCTTAACGACCCCTTCCGGAGCAATCCATGAAGACAGACCTTTCAGGATCATGCTACAGACAGGTTTGGATAAAACGTCAACCCAGGACATATTTGCAAACCACGATCGTAGTCGCTTCCGCTCGAGGCTGTTGCTGGAAGGTATCCCGAGGAATATCGAAGGGAGTTTTGAGCCAAGTTGGAAATGTCGAATGCCTTCGCGTTGGAGTAGAGTTCTAATGGCTCGATTATGTAAAGAGTAGCCGATAGAGAGCTTCCTCCTCTCAGGGTCGACAAGGATTGATCCAACCACACCTGTGCCAGTAGACTTGAAGAAGTAGGTTGAGCAGAAGCCATACAAAGCATGGGTGCTGCTGTTTCGAACAACAAAATGGGACTCTTCCACCATGGGATTGTGTAGGATAAAGTTGTTTGACGAACAACTGGAAAGTGCTGATGGCTGATTCGTCGGATTTTCTTGTTGCAACATTTTGAGTAAATCGTCCAATGCATTTGCATCGCGCTCCTCATTCCAGCTCTCTACAAGCCAGTGCTGCTTTGACTGGTGAAGCTTTTGCCTCTGGCTGATTGTCCCAGGCAACGCCCCGGCAGGGGTCAATTCGCCGTAGAGTACGTTGACGAGCGCCTGCAATGCTGTTTCCGTAAAATCGTACGTACATATATAGGTACCGATGGAAGGATCCATGGCGAAATCGTATGGAGAACTGACCGAAACCACCACAAGTGGCTTCTCGCGTTTTTCTCCTCCTTGCGAAAATTGAGATTTACAAATCATTGCAACGTGCTTAGTGAATCCTTGTTGGTAGAGATTTCGATTAGCATCCGCGGTGAGAACGATGACTGCGCTAGCCCGGTTGATTAGATTTTCGTGCACAGGCCGCACTCCATTCGCTGTATATGATGTATGCAGAACCCTTCCGCTTCGCTGTCGAGCCAGGGACCTGCCAAGCTCTCGAAACACGCTTTCACCACTCATTACTGAAGCTCCCTTTTCCCAGGACACAGTTCCCGGTGAGGCAGCAACTGCACTGGCTGCGAGTCCTCGCGAGGCCGCAGAAGCTGGTAAAGGCTTTATTAATGGCGAAAGCATCAGCAGCTCTTCCTCTGATTCTAAAAGGTGAGAGAGTGGTAGAAGTCGGTCTCTATCTCGTACGACTGTGATGGAGGTGTTGTACGCTTTCGTAGATAGAATTGTGTGAGATGGTTGCAGAGATGATAACTTCGTCATGCCGCCGGGTGCGAGAGCCTTCTCCCACGTTGCGCATCTTGCCTTCATATCTAGGACTCGTTTGAGTGACTGTCGAATCCTTGATTTTGTGATCATTGCGTTCTCGACACCAAGCTTTAGACCATTGATTGCCTCCTGCTGTACAGAGAAAGATCGGCATAGGAGAACGATATCACAGCCAGCATTAACGGCCATGACTGTTCCTCCGCCTACACCGATGTTGCGACTGAGTGCTTCCATTTCGAGACATTCGGAAACAACAACTCCACCAAAGCCAAGTTCCCGCCGAAGTAGGTCGTCAACAACCTGTTCAGAGAGACATGCATGCATAACATTTACCCCCGCCGATGACATGGCGCAACCGCCGACCATCATTGCATCTATCCCTTGGGATATGGAATTTCGGAATGGTACCAAGGCGCTTAGACTCAGCTGTTCCAAAGAATCGGTGATAATGGGAACATCCAGAGAAGAACCTAAAAATTCGAGGTTACCGTACGATGGAAAATGTTTTCCGCAGGTTGCGATGCCTGCTTCTTTGTAGCCGTTCATGAAAGCCACTCCATACTTGGAGACTTCCTCTGGGTCATCACCAGTAGTTCGCACCCCAAGCGGTTGGTTCTTCGCGTTTGTGAGCACGTCCAATACGGGTCCCATGATCCAATTGACGCCTACTGAGCTTAGTTCTTCACCTGTCGCTTTGGCAATCTCATATGCCATTTCCGTAGACCCGGTGGCGGCGACGCCCATAGCACTCGGGAATTGACGGATGTAAATCTCATCGAAGAGGCTGTTAACTCCACCATTTTCTTGGTCAAGTGCAATGGCCAACGGTACTGGATGACCGGCATTGTGTGCGATCGTTTGTAGATCCAATACCAGTTTGGTGGTTTGTTCAGCAGCTGTCACTAGTCAGTAAGGTTATATTGCATGGCAAATAAAGACGAGTAGTATAAACATTTAAGATTCTTTGCAGTCAAGAGGATTGTCCCAAGATGGTGGACCTCGATTAACTGGCGTATCTGAGGAGTAACCTCGGTGCCATCAAAGCCCATCATGAATAGCTGGCCCATGGTCCTTATCAAATGTTCAGCAACGTTTGGCCTTTGACAAGGACAAGAACATACCGGTCCATATCGTCCCAGACTGGAGCCGAGTCCATACTGTCGGGAGTCAGAGATTTGTTCATCTTGACGGTGCAATTTCCAAGAGTTCATTCTTGTGTTATGTTCTGCCTCTGTAGATTGGTGCCACATCGACATCCAATGATTCTTATCCGCCCACACGCATCTCGGGAATTTATCAGGGAGGCGAAAGGGCCGACTTCTTAAGGACTTGGGATTACTGATTATCGCCTTTCGCTTGAAAGCAAGCAGTTGCGCAAAGGAGGGCACGGTACTGTGTTCATGATGCCGTGCTAGCTGATAGATTACAGTACCTTGGGGCATCAATACAGCGGAGGTAAACCATGACATTTATCAATAGGTCGAACAAATCGACTTATAACTCACTGATTCGGCTTGATCGAAGAGAGGTATAAGCTTAGTAGAGTGATCTAAACTATTGGCCTTGGTAGACCCTACCGACAAAAGTGCTCGAAAGGCCCATAGCTCATAGGTCAGGCATGAAATCATAAAATCTCCCAATGCTACCTACAAAGTTACCTATCCATGCCCTCAATATCTTCTATAACGCCGTCCATACATGTTACGCGTCCAGAGCTACGTGGCAGCAGACACCTGCCCACCACTCGTCATGAGATGGCTTCTGCCTTGTATCGAGGAACTTCACCCTCAGTTAGGGACAGATCCGGTTCAGAACCGAAAGTGGAGGGCGCTTGCGAACCAAGTCTGGTTGCCTTAGTATTGACGTTGCCTCCTTGATCGTGATCTATGCCCGTATTACTTGAGCTCTCTCCACTGCGATGGTGGTGCCCACCACCAGTGATATTCTCAGCATTTTCGACGTGTGTTGAGCCTTCCACCTTCTCATCTTCTCCCACCATGGCAGCGAGGCTGCTGAAGTTAAACATTGGTTCAAGGCCAGCGCCACCACCAGGAGGAGTGCCTGAAATGAAGGTATCTTGCGTCACGGCTCCCCTTGAAATGTTGACACCATTAGCATTCGTAGAAGCTTCAGCTGATGGCTGTAATCCAAGATGCTCATTCCTCAAGGATCCAGATACAGACTCATTGACAGACGACGCTGAAGAAGATACATTAGACAGCGTTCTAAGGTGAGATGGCTTGTATGAGAGTGGTGCGGCTGGAGTGTCGTGTGGCTGCAATAATGCACGGGCACGCTCCAGATGACCTTGAGCGGCGTCTGATGCCGAGTCTACTATGTTTGACGGTCTTGCGGATGTAGTCGGATTGATAGTAGCAGATATATCTCCAATCTCAATACCTGATCGCTGGATTTCTTTCCCTTTCCCCGCGGCCATGGCAGGACCAGCGGTTGTGAGCGATGACTCGTTTTGCCTTGTGTCAAAACCGGTAGTGCTCTGGTTCGCACTAATGGGGTATCCTCCAGTCTTCCTGGCTGCCTTCTCCGCCTTTTTGTTCTCCTTCTCCTTCCTCTTCGCTACCTTTTTAGACTCCTTCTCTTCCCGTTTCCGCCTCTCGTCTTCGGATGCGAGACTCAGTCTAATCGCTTCCATCATCATCATTTCTTCTAGATCATCTACCCTATCCCTTTGCGAAACGCCTCGAGGCGCCGCTCCTGCCGGTCCAACGTCTCCAGCGCCGCCCAACTCTCCTCGAGCACCGGAAGCCGCGTAGCGTTCTGCCATCAAGGCCAACATGTTTTGCTGCGTGACGCTATTTGCTGCAGAAGAGCTATCTAACGCCCCCCCTCTTCGGAGAATGCCACGTCTTCCGAAGCCAGCGAAAGCTCGGCCGTCCGAGTCATGATTGCGATTACCCATCAGATATGCTGCCGTATGCAGTGCCGTTGCGGCAGCTGATCTTCTTGCGGCATGAGCTCGGGCACTGGTGAGCCTTTGGTGCCAATCCGGACGTATCCTATCGGTGGTTATGACCGTAGGAGATGTTGCTGATATAGATGTGGTACGCCGGCGTGAGGCCGCTGTTGGTGAAAGTCGCCCGCCGTTACTCATAGCTGACGCTAATGACGAATTTGAAGACATGGCGGAAGTAGTATTCAGATGTAGAGGATGGCCTTGGTTAACGTAAGTCAGCCCTCTCCGAAAGGGAGGAGGTTCGTAAGTAACCCCAAATTCTGGCTGCACACAGAACGGGCAGGCGGCAGGTTCTGATACTAAAGCATCGTCTCCATCGCATTCTTCTGTATCGTGGTTATCAGACGAGGGCGGAGGAGGAGCTGTCGGATCAACATGCTCAGGTGGATGCGGATCAGGACGCTTAATCTGTACAAAACACTCGGAGCAAATCGCCTGATCGCAGCATCGCGTCTTATTCAGGTATGGAGGGCAATATAGAAAACAGATGGGACATTCGGCGGCATCCTTATATAGGTAGGCCTCTACTGGCTGGCCGCTGACGCAGGGTTCTTTCGGCAAATTCATCTCCCGGGGTACCATTTCCCCTTGTGAGCCTTTGGATGAAGTAGTAAGGGATGCCAGCGTTTTTGTTCGCCCTTTGAGTAAGGTGGACCCAGGCGGTGACGCCGCCAAAGAAATGTTTGACGACGGTAATGGTGCTTCGGAAGTAGAAGGGGAAATCGGAATTGAAGAATCTGAGTTATAAGATTGTGATCTAGACGTGATAGGCACCATCAGGTTGTTTTCATTGCCCTCAGACATCTTAGTATTGGAATCGTTCTCGGCAAATGGTTGAGTCTGGTCTTCCGTAGGAATCTCATCCGGGGCGGGAATTGGAAGCCCTCTGGCCGCTGCGACTAACTGGTTCTCCGTCCATGAATCAGAATGGTCGTTGAGACCTCTCCAAAACGGTGCGATTCGCCGTTCGATCTGCCCTTGTGTCAGCGGCAACCTTTGCAATGCATAATATCCCATACCATCAACTGCCGCGTTACGCTTTTGTTGTAATCTTCTATACCGGTATATACGCCCTGCGTTACAAGATAGCCTCCATCCACGCTTTCTTCACGCATGCTCCTCTCACGCTCTCTTTCTCGCAGCACCCGTTCCTTTTCCAACTTCCTGGCTTCCCTTTCCTGCTTCGTCTCCCGTCGACTATCGGGGCCAGGTAGATCCCTCTCGACACCATTTCCGAGCCCTAGAAATGATGAAAGGTCTGGTCGGCTGCCTCTTCCACTACGGGTACTGTAGAGTTGCTGTGTCGAGTGGTCTGTATTAGACTCAGTCACTGGGGAATTTGGACCTGAATCTATGGGTTCAGAAGGTCGCCGTGAGCCACCTGGGCGTAGATGAGGTGGTGCTGGCCTCTGCTCCTTCGTTGCCGAATTGCCCATTATCGAGCAATTGGCATGTGACCACGACCAAGTGTACGACACGGAGCCTCTTACTGGTGCAAGCTTTGTCGGATTGTATAAGGAAAGAATTATATTCTTCTAAGGATTTCAGCGCGATCGCAGCTGTGAAGGATGACACGGTTTCAAAGCCATGAGGGATCACTGTAGTCAATCGTGAAAGATTATTGGCACAAGGCAGCTGTATGTCAGAGCTAGTCTCTGTATAGCGTCAAAAGCGCTGTTGATAGTGCACTCTGTTCAGAGATATGCACATAGAAAGAGGCGGAAGGGTGTGTTTAATGCTGTTGTTGTTGAGAAGGTCATAGGTAGAAGGAGTGGAGACGAAGACAGAGGGGTGTATCGACTTTCGATGCCAAGCTTGGTGGAACAAACCTCCCACACTCCATTCTCCATTCACTTAAGCTTCCTTGACTATCTTCTCCTTAGTGTTCCAGAATAAGAGACAAGGTACTTTAAACTTCAGCAAATAGCACGATCATGGGTGCTGGGCAGTAGCTTTAATCAACAGCCGTCGTCTACACTGGTAACGGATCCATCACATTTTGCCTCGAATAGGGTCGGTATCGAAGATGGCTGGCAGTAGTGCAGTTGATGCAGACAATACTGGAGTAGGAGTTGGGCCAGGTATGACTTTGGTTCCCTTAAGCAGAAGAGTCTTTGGTTTATTAAGCGCTTATATCTCGATAGGCCCCATTCGTCACCCCAGACCACTCACGGCCGCTGATCTACACATGCAATTGGAGAAAGAACAGGAAGCTGTGGTATGTTCCTAGCGATTGAAGCTGCCGGTCATTCCCAACTAATCATAGATGCACACAGGTCAATCGTCTTACAAGGGAGCTATCAATCCTGCGTCAACAGTCTGCCTCCGTTGCATCTACAACTTCTTCTAACTCTAACGGTCTTCCGGATTCTACGGATCAGAATGCGAACCATTTACTTTCCGGACCGAGCCACCCCACTCCCTCACGGCGCCATAGATCCTCCTCGAGCTTGAGCACTCGAAGTATTAACACCTCTATGACTGGTCTCACTGGCATGAGCGGAAGCACAGTTGGTACAACTGGCGGGGTTGCTGGAAGCACAATATCCGGCATTACACCTGCACGAGACGTTGCTGGCCCTCATCTATCACATGCAAGGGAGACCCTGAGCAGGCATAATTCCGTCACTTCGTCCAGACGATCCGAAGCATCATCGCCTTCTCTGTCTTCTTCGCTACATCAAGGTGACCATTTCCCCCATCTTCTAGCTCACCGTCAATCCGGTTCCTCTCAGCATGGATACATCGCGTCGCCTCCCAATACTCAGCGGACCATGAGCCCCAGCAGCGCTCGGTCATCTTTTGTCCCGTCCAACGTGGCAACGGCTCGCTACGAAGAGGCTACATATCATCGATCGGAGTTGGAAGTTGCCAAACGGGAGAACGAGGCACTGCGGAAGCGCATCCGAGAGCTGGAGAGGACTCTCAGCACTCGCCGAGGATCAGACGCAGGCCGAGTGAGCACTGATTCCGCGAGCACAAGAGGGCCCAGCAGAGGCGGTCCCCAGAGACGGTCCAGTGCTACCGATGATGACGAGGACGCGGTGGGTGTTGGTGAGAGCGCGGGTAGCGTAGGCTTCGGTGGCGGGCGCTGACACAGGTCCTCTCTCCTTCCTTACCTTATGGGCGTTACTTCTATTGCTGTTAAGGCGCAGGCGCAACGGCGTAGCAAGAAGTGGCGGATGGAACTCACGTCCAAATTGACGATGACCATAGTGTTCCGCAGGGTGTCTTGAACGTTGGATGTCTGTGCTTGCTGCGGAGTTACTGGTGTCCTAGGGCTGATGATGAAATATGGCCTCTCAGCTGTCCTTCATTACGGCTTTACTTGCTACAGTATGCAGGCTCAAGCCAAAACCCGAGAACACTAGAGTTCAAATTCCATGTTCGCGGTCTCCGGAATCCCCAACCCAGCAATACAATTGAAGTAAGGCATAAGATGAAACCGAACGAAATCCCATCCCTTCATATTTTCATTTATTTCGTACTCATCAGGACCCCTCAACCCCCATGTGTTTACAACTTCGCCCTCGACTGAACGTAACCCTCCCTACCCCCCACAACCCCAAATGCCCCTCCCCTTCTCCCAAACATCCTCTTCAAATCCCCCGCAATCGCATCCGGCTGCTCCCATGCTGCAAAGTGCCCCCCACGCTCATGCTCACTCTCAAACACCACCGGTCCCATCGTTCGTCCCCACGTCTTCGGCACCACCGTGATCTCACGTGGGAAGTGCGCCAGGCCGAGATTTACGTTTGGGATATGCAGCTGGGAGCGTCCGTGGCCGTAGACGGGGTCGTGTTCGGCTTCGTAGTAAATGCGGAGGGAGGCGGCGGGGCCAGCGGTGGAGAAGTAGTAGATGGAGACCCAGGTGAGGATTTCGTCCGAGGTCCAGGGGTAGTTGTCTGTCCAGTCGTGCAGTTTCTCGTATATCCAGGCTAGGAGTCCTACGGGGCTGTCGGCCAGAGCGTAGCCTAGTGTTTGCGGTTTGGTGCGTTGCTGGGTGCGGTATCCACTGCCCTCTCGCAGGAACCAGCTTGTGCGTCCGATGCCGTCCTTTTCGCGAGCATTGTAGGGGGTCAGGGCGTGTCGGAGGGCAAGAATAGGGTTGGAGGTGAAGGTCGGTTTGGCGCCGCGGATGAAGTTTATGTGGGAGGCTTTAACGTGGTCGGGGTAGAGGAGACCCATGATGCGCGTGATCATCATGCCCCAGTCTCCGCCTTGGGTTACTGCGGGAGGTGTTAGTTGGGCCGAGAGGATTGGCGGTGGAGGCAGACAGACCATAATTGATGTACCCTAGCTTTTGCATGAGTTTGTGGCAAGTTTCTGCGTATTGAGCGAGGCCAAAGCCTTTCTTCTTGGTCCCGGAGGAGAAACCGAAGTTGGGGAGGGATGGAGCAACAATGTGGAAAGCAGGTGCGTCATTCCCGTTGGCGTTGAGCAAAGGGAGGAGCTTGGTGACTTCTAGGAAGCTGCCAGGCCCTAATCGAGGTTCAACAGAGGGCGTAGGTAGGCGATGGGCTAGAGCTTACATCCATGGGAGAAGAGGAGAGGGATTGCTCCCCCAACTTCGCTCTTCTGGTGTACAAAATGGATGTCCAGTGTGCCGAAGCCATCGACGTGGATAGGAATTTTGTAATTGGGAAGCTCGTTGATCTTTGCTTCGTGCTTCCTCCAATCATAATGATCCTTCCAGTACTGCGTCAATCGCTTGACGTCGGCCAACGGGACTCCATAATCCCAGGCCGCCTCATCAAGCCCGTCAGGGAAAGTAGTAGCTGACAGCTTCTGAGAGAGCGTCAGTAGGTCACTGTCAGGAACTGAAATGGTAAAGGGCTCCATCGATGCGTAACGTTTAAAGCGTCGGACAAGAAAAGATGGTGACGCGGGATGTACATGATGTAGACGTAGAAGTATGCAAGTCCCTCAGGCCGAACCACGTCGCCGTCTTACTGTGGTACTGTAGTCTGTATGTGCAGAGGTGTCAACAATTGGAAATCACGACAACTTGATAGGTCACCCTCATACCATTTCTTACTGTATATACCAGAGTAGCTGAAACAACGCCCTGGCCGCCTACTGAGACCCCAACAGTTTCCAATCCCATCCTTCAAGCTTCAACCCACTTGCAGGCATCTGTTAGAGTCTCCTATTCACAACATTGCAGCTTTGCATTGACATTCTTTCTTGACATGGGCTTCCATTCGTTCACTACAGTAGTTGCTCGCGTGCCGTAGCCACGCCATCTTTGGATGACATATCTTGGCACTGCCCTCCCAAGAATGTTTTTTGGTGTTTCACATTCGCGCAAACGCATTGCATTAGCATTTGTCACCAGCGCCCAACAGCGAACTTGTCACTGCTGCGCCATCTGTTGCGTTATCCTTCCCACTGTCAGCTACGTGCCGTGGTTCTTTGTTTTATTAACATGATCCCATTTGTTCCGTCCCGTAGGATTAAACATTCATGATTTGCTTACTTCGCCTCATTCAACATACTGGGACTCTGGGAGTCATGCTGGTCAGATATTCCCTCCAGTCTCTTGGCATTTAGATATACCCTGGGCCTCGTCATCTTGTAGCAATATCGCCGATTGTATTTTCTACTTTCCTATCAATATGTTCAACGTCCACAGTCTCTTTTACATGCTATGCATCTCCACCGCTTCTCAATTAGCGTTGTCAGCGGAGACAGGAGGCTACTCCGATTATCTCAATAAGGTCTCATCCTGTTCACGCGATTTCTCATCACAGAATTCTGTCGTTGCTTGGCCTAATGAGTCATGGTAAGCACCGTCTATGCAGATCTTGTACATATCCGAAGCTAACGTTGGACCATCGACAGTAACGGAGACGTTCTGACCGTAGATGGCGGCGACGTTAACACATCAGATCGACCAGGCTCATGGAGCTGTCCGGCGCATTCAAACAACTCCAAATGCTACCCAATATGGGAAACAGAGCGTAACAATGATGAGAAAGTCGAGTCTCGAGACGCTAGCTCTATAATGGACTACAAAACCCAGCCATTCCTGCGAACATCTACCGTGCAGGTGTCGCTGGGATTCCAGGCCCTCTCGGTGACTCTATCGTGGCCCGACGGGATGAAGCACGCAATATTCTTTACCGATGACGCTTGCCAAGAATTGTCTATACAGAGACCTGGGGTCTCCTGGCATGTTGAGCGTCACGAGACCCAATCCAAACAGTGTGAGGACTTTCCGGAGGGACTGTTCAAATCGATCGAATTTATGAGACAAGACGAATATGAAATTTTCTCGAAAAGGATGCAAGGAGAGGATGATGGGGTTGGGGGTGCTACGTGGCGGGGGATCTTTTGAGTTATGACGTTTTTGTGATCATGTTATCTACGATCTCGTTATAAGGGCGGGATTGTTGCTTGGAGTTACGGACTGAAGGTATATCTACGGTAGGAATGCATAGACTCGGAGCGCGACTGGTTGCTGGCGTCTTTCCAGGGGCTTATTTCGGAGGGAGTACGGCATGGAAGGAGTCCAAGGCCCGCAGAGGCTTCTCTAGCAGGGGGGTAGAGTTTTGTTGGACTCCAATATTGGCTAGAAATATCATTTGTAGAGTCAAAAGACATTGTTACGTCCAATAGTAAATCCCGAAGGCTTTGTTATGCACGTGACTTCGTATCTGACCCTGGAAACTGCCTTACGAGTACCTTTCCAATTTCGGATTTTATCCAACAAGCGATTTTAGGCAGCCGGGACATTATCATTGGCACTCAGCCTCGTCCGAAATTATGAGATCCCTCGTCGAAACCATGGCTTCATCCATCCTTCCAAGTATCAACATCTATGAGCCATCTTCGCGGTCATGGGAAAAGCCAAAGATTACCAAAAACCTTCAGTGGGTGTCTACCGCGACCAACCTGACAGAGACGATGCAGCGTCAACCTCTACCGCCGTCCCTCTTCGAGATCACGTCCAGCTACTTAACGACCTACCTCCGGCCTACTCGGATGATTCTACCCAAGCTGATAGCCATCCCAGACGGGATTCACTAGAGCATTTGCCAGACGAGGTGCTCATAGGCTACAAAAAGCACTGGCATAAAGATGCCAAAGGATCGACAACTACAGTGCTGTCAAGCCTGCTTACCTCCGATCCGGAAGCTCTTCGGGAGTATATGCTTTATCAGTCAAGAGTAGAGCCAGATCCTACGGTTCGCATGACAGGAACGCATACCGAGACCAGACGCGACAACAAGAAGGAGGAGAAGGTCAAGGTTACAGACTTCGACATCACAATCTCTTTATCTGGATTGTTGGAGCCCTTAAAGAGAAGAACTACGATTGTCGACAACGGAAACAGGACCTATCGAGGAGGTAGAATGCGGACTGTCGCCCCAGGCTTCAAGCTAGACGTCGAAGCATCTCATACTGCACCTCAGATTGGGGAATGGTACCACCGCTTCTGCGCCTCTAGTGCAAGTGTCAAATCGTTTGTTGGCCTTCTAGCAAGTCACTAACCCGAATCAAAATAACCATTCCTTTAGATTCACTTTGACCCGCCGAATTACCGACCTCGATAATTTGTATCTTATTCAAGAACTTACTAATCTCCTTCGCTCAACTAACTACCGTGGGTACATCAGTGTTACTCTTCCAGTTCAGGATCGTGCCACCACCGTGTTGAGCGACCACTTCATCAATCGATACCGGTATAATGTGTACATCTGGTGGACATGTGTGATCCTCCAACTCTGGATTATCACATGGCCGGTCATATGGCTCACGACAACGCGGTGGGAAGTGCTTAGTGCGCGCTGGAGCTGTAAAGTGGCGGGTTCTGATCCCCCGGACAGGCAGTTTATCGATCCAGGATGGATCGTAGTTCAGGACAACGCACCAAGACGCATCGAGCGAAGGCCAGGAGAGTCTGAAGCTGTGCAGAAGCAGAGAAACTATCAAGTCGCGCGCAGTCAGAAGACCGCTGTCACCGCAACTGACTGGGTTGATGCGTGGAGAATGCCAATTATAGCAGCCGCCGAAGGCCGTAAACAGCAGACATTGACTTCTGCGGACAGGCTTGCAGCACGAGCTGTAGGAGAGAGGATCAGTCAAAGGGCAAGGGAGCGCACAATTGACGAGGAACAAGGTGGGTTCTTGGGGGCTGCAAGTGGGTTAATCAGAGGAGTCAGTGATGTCTTGAGGGACGCGGAGATGGCCCGAGGATGGGGTGGAGACACGTGACGTATTGATAGGATTATCGTTCTACCAGTATTTCTCTCGAGAATTGGACGAATGGCTTACCGCTCTGCTACAAAAGGCTGATGAGTGGTGGAGATAGTAAGCAACCAATCTATAAACCTACCAGGGAGCACCCACACATAGACGAAGCCACTCAACTCCTCCTTAATAAACAATTCATCTTCCATCTTCCATCTCGAAGACCTTAGGATCTGAGTTGAAAGAAAGGGCAACAACCAATATGATAGAAATGGCAATGAGCGAACGACCGCATACTTCTTTCATCATGCGTACAGCTTCGCAACCAGTTTAAATTAAATTCATCGCCGAGAAATTCGAGTCTCGATATATCGATCACGAACTTTGTTGATCCTGCTCATACTCAACCCTCATGTATTTACTCGAATCCTATTTCAATATTACTAAATGATCGAAGCCATATCCAACAAAAACCCATTTCCGGTCCTCCCCCGTCTCCACTAACTTATCTGCCGACTCGAAAACATCGTAACCTGCGATAATGACAAGAAAAGAAAAGTAACTCCTCATACCCCTCACTCCGTTCGTAGCCGGCTACTACGCCATGAATCTCTCCAGAGCTTCCTGCATCAACTGTCCGGTGTACTTGATCTATTCATGTAGTCAGCACAGCGCAGCACAATCCCTGATCAATCCGAAAGCACGCAAGAAAAACTAAAAACATACCGCAGGCACATTCATAATGGAGAAGTGATCCCCATCAATAGCCACGCATTCCACCCCATCCCCAACAAGTCGATCCCAGCCATTGGGCCCGAACGACGTCCGCTGGCTGGTCAGCCAATCCTTCCGCAACCCCACCGCGTCATCCGCCCCAGGCTCGTCCGTAACCTCTTGCTTCGCCGCCGCCTCGACCTCTTCGCTCATCTTCTCAAAAGTCCCATCTTTCGCCCAGATGATAAAGATGTGCTCCGGTTGCTGGCCGCGCCGCATAGGGATAGGATCGTACACCTTCATCGCCTTGACGCAGCTAACCAGATGCTGTTTCGTTGTCAGCGGCATGGGCGTCTCCTTGGCCTGACCGGCTCGCTTAATGCCAATGAAGACGCCCGTCTGTTCCATCAGCTCGATGGTAGGATCGGGCATGTGTGGGAGCGGTTTGGGGCATGGACTATCGATCATGATGAGGCCTTTGATTTCACGACCGAGGGTGATCAGTTGTCGGCCTACTTCGAAGGCGTGGATGCCGCCAAGGGACCAGCCGCCGAGTATGACGGGACCGGAGGGGCTGACTACTTGGATTTCGTCCACGTAGATCGTGGCAACTTCTTCGAAAGTATAGGTGTACTCGAGGGGGCATTGCAGGAAGGGCGATTCGAGCGCGTAGACGGGGAGTTTAGACTTGAAGGGCGGGAGATTGATATAGGAGGCTGCCGAGCCGGCGCCGTCGGCGATGAGGAAGAGTGGGATAAGGTCAGAATTTGGGCGGCCTTGGATGAAAACAGAGCGGCTGGTGTACTTGGGTTTGCTGGCCTGCCGGAATTTCGCTGTCACGGGTGCGGCGAGCGGAGGAGGCTCGGATGCACTGCCGAGTTCCTTCCTGACGTCTGCCACGGTTGGGAAATCATTGAGGAATGAGGCTGGTAGCATAGTGCCTGTGCGGTCCTTGACGGCGCTTAGGACCGCAATGCTCATGAGCGACTCAATGCCTAGTTCGGAGAACCGCGTCGATGGTTCAATCTCCGATGGGTCGACGCCAGTCTCAGCAGCAACCGACGAAATGAAAACGTCAGCGACGTCAATGGTATCGGACGTTCTTGACGATGTTAACGAATCTGGGTTATGGTTCATCGTGTCCGAAGAGTCTTCGCTGTCGTCCTCATCGACATCCTCTGCGGCAACTTGCTCTACTGCGCTAGTCTCTTCAAACTCCTCGTAATAGTAAAACCTGAGTTCACCCACGCTAGGGTACATCGCGAACGTCGAGGCTGGCAGATCAAGGCCCAGATTTTGTTTCAGCGACGACATGATCGATATGCTCAGTAGCGAATCAACGCCAAGCTCGGCAAAACTTGCGCTCTCGATAAACTCGCCGAGTTCCAGATTGATCTCTTCAGCAATTGTATCAAGGACTTTCGAGAATGACGGTTGTGAATTGGTAGCTCTAGGAGCTGCCGGTGGGAGGGCGCGATTGATTTTGGTAGGTCCACGCGATGCCGTGTTCTGCGTGGGTGCCTGTTGAAACCGCATGTACTCTTTATCATTTTGCAAAGGAGCCTTATAGCTCCGTCTGAGAAGAGCATGAAGAAGTGTCTTCTTCATCTCTTGAAACTTAAGGCCGAGGCAGACCGCAACTACATCGTCGCCCTCTAGCACGTAGACGTCTCCGCACATGAGGCCACGATTGCCAACAGGCTGCATGCGAACATAGCTCATGTATGATTTCTCGTCAGAAAGCGGAGCGGCAATGCGCATGCTCTTCCAGCCATGCGAGATGAACACTGTATCCTCAGGGGTTGAGACATTTCCATTGAGAACAAAACCTGCAAGGTGCGCAATCGTATCAATCCAGTACGGGCTGTAAGTGAATTTCCCACAACCCGCAACATTCTGGAACTTCACTTTGGCAGCCACTTCGTTGAGGGCACTGTCCATGTACACTTCCTGCAGTCCATGGTACTTCTCGCTGTAAACAACGATCGTTGAGAAGAGTTTGTAAATCATTGGCCGGAGGATACGGTGAACAGAATCCTCTCTCGTAGCGTTGGTAAGACCTGTCATGCGGCTCGTCACTAAATATGAGTTCCTCGACCACTCGTCTTTCCAGTCATCGCCGTTACCGAAGCTTACTTCGCAGTGACCGTGCTTTTGAGTGACATCTCCATCCTTTGAACTGAAGAGCACCTTGATCGAGCCGGTGCTGCTTGTTCGAACCGCAGTGACCTCGATGAGCTGGGACGGACTATTACCTGTTGGGAGGACGACTAGTGGATGGAAAACCTCCATACTGGACACATCCATTGCGGGAACAGAATCGAAAGGCCGCATCTTGGAGTAGACGTATGATGCGGCCGTGAAAGCCATATCTGCATAGACGGAGCTGGGACATAAGCCGACACCATCGACCAGATGGCCTTGAATTGCCGCAAATAAGCCAGGTTCGGACGGATTCGACACGAAAGCGACCGTGGCCTCATCTTTGCCGAAGTTCTCGCTCTCAATGCGTTGCAAACAGGTCGTCGAGAACGCTGGCTGCGCGGCGACTTGTTCGTTCTTTGTTAATGCCCAGGTGCCCTCATACTGGAGCCAGTAGTCTTTCAGGTCGAAGGCGTACTTTGGTAAGTCAACCAAGCTTAGACAATCCTGGAAGGATTTATGGTAGTCCGACCAAGTAATAGGGACCCCGACGCTGAACGCTTTTGCAGCGCTTTGGGAAAGAGTCTTCCAACAATCCGCTTCGTCGGATCTGATGCTGGGAAGCACCATCGCAGGAGGGATGCCCAAAATCGATCGAACCATCCCAAGGCATAAAGGCGCAGGGCCGCACTCAACGAAAAGTGTCCGGTCACTAATTATCCCAGTGGATTTGCAGGCTTCGATAGCGCCAAGAAAGTCGACCTGATGCCTGGCCTGATGCGCTAAGTAGCTAGAAGAGAAGACCCCTTCGTCGCACACGGCTTCGCCTCTTGATGTAGAAGCGACTGGAACTGTGGGTTTGGAAAATTTTACCGTCTCCGCCGCTGTTTGGAATTCTCTCAAGATCGCATCGATCTGAGGCGAATGGAACGCGTAGGGCACTTCTAGTAGTGTCGATTTGATTCCTTTCGACTTTAGGCGCGCAGTCAGAGTCTTGATCTCTCCAGCCAATCCACTAACGACAGTAGCGTTGGGGCCATTAAGACACGCAATCCCGCAGGTCTCGAGGTCAGTGGTGAGGTAGCCTCCAAGAGCATCCCTTGAAGATTGAACCGCCAACATAGCATGGGTATAGGCAGTACATTGCTTCTGCATCAACATTGCACGTTTGCCAACCAGGAAAAGCATATCCATAACTGAAAGCACGCCCGCGAAGCACAGAGCTGGATATTCTCCAAGGCTATGGCCGATGACAACGTTCGGCATTATGCCCCATGAGCGCCAAAGCATGGCTAGAGCCAGGTCGATAGATGCTAGTGCCAATTGAACTTGCACAGTAGACACAGATCTGTAATCCAGACCACTGTTTATGATCAGAGCCAGGAAAGACGGCAATCCTTGTTGAACGCAGATGGTATCAAATTCAACGATTGATTGTCGAAAAGTTGCACTGGTGTCAAAGAGCTGGTGTCCCATACCAGGATACTGGGAGCCTTGACCGGTGAAGGTGAAGACCACAGACGGTTCTTGCTCTATCCGGGAGGGCCCTTCTGATCCCTGAAGATCGTTGTACAGTAGCCCGACAAGATCCCTCACGCTTTGTACGGAATAGGCTGTTCGAAAGACATAGTGGATTCGGCGGGCTGTGGTGGTGTAAGAGATATCCGCTATCTTCGCCTCCGGATGCGATTCCAAGTATTTAATTATCCGTTGCTTATTTAGTTTCAACGACGGCAGACTTTTGGCTGAAATGACAACAACATGGGATGAGCGAGGGTCTTCGCCCTTGACTGAGCTCTTGGGAGGGTCTTCTAATATCATGCTTGTGTTGCCACCCTGCCGTAATACATGAGTTTTGCTTCCACAAAGGAATCAGGAGTCACGTACCGTAGCATTAAAATTGTTTAGTAAGATTCTTCTCTTGCCATCGCCTCCTGACCGAGGCTTGAAAGCCTTAGGAGACCCGGCAATATGCATGTTCATGTCGGTCAAGGAGGGGAAAGCTGAATTGAGTCGAGTCTTGATCCCACAGTGAGGGGGTATAATATTCTTTTGAAGCATCAAAATCGTCTTGATCAAAGATGTGATGCCGGCAGCCTAAAGAGTCAGATTATTGGGAGTGGTAAAAGCAAGTGGTGAACTTACCGCCTCTCCATGACCAACATTCGGTTTCACAGAGCCAATGTAAAGAGGATAATCATCTTTCGGGGCCCGTCCAAATACCTTTGATACAGAATCCACCTCGGTTGTGTCACCAGCGACGGTTCCGGTGCCGTGCATTTCAATATAGTCAACTTCTTCTGAATTCATACTGGCTTTCTGCAAGACACGTCTGTAGAGCCTTTGCTGGGCACCAGAATGAGGATGAGTGATAGAAACAGCATGTGCGGAGTGATTCGTTGCGATACCTTTGATTACTCCTAAGATGTTGTCGTGATTTGCTACGGCATCTTCCAATCTCCTCAACACGACGGTCCCAACACCCTCACCTCGGCAGTAGCCATCGGCGCCGTCATCGAAGGTTTTGCACGATCCTGTGGGGGAAAGGAAGCTTCCTCTACTCAGTCCAGCAAACATATCCGATCCTGTCATTATGTTACCCCCACCTGCCAAAGCGGTATCACAGTCGCGAGTCAAGAGAGCATTGCAGGCCATCTCGACAGATACCGAGCTCGATGAACACGCGGCGTCCAAGGAATAAGAAGGCCCTTCCCACTTGAAATAATAATTGAGCCGGCCAGGCCCAAACGGTCGAAGACCGCCTGAGACATAGTATAAATCGATGTTTTGCGACGAGTTGTGTTCTCGCCAGTCATCTGTCGTTTGTCCGAAAAAAGTGCCGATTCGTCCGTTGGGCAGAGTGGCTTCTTGACTGTAACCAGCCATTTCTAAAGCCTCATAAGCCGATAGCAAAAGAAGTCGCTGTGTTGGATCTGTCTGTGCAGCTTCTCGACGCGACATGTTGAAAAATCGTGCATCGAAAAGACCCGGACGATCTAAGAAACATCCATACGGTGTCAAGGTCGTATTCTTGATGGCCCCCGATGGGTCGCAGTGGGTGCCCACATCGAACCGACTCTTGGGAATCTACAAATTGATAAGAAGTACTCGCCAACTAAGAAGAAGAAGCTGAGGGGAAGATATCTAACGCCGGGGTCAGAACGAGACTAACCTTCGTACAGAGATCTCGGCCGCCCTCCAGGATATGCCAAAATTCTTCGAGGGTTTCAGCTCCTGGCGTTCTGCAAGACATGCCGACAATCGCGACATCACCTGAGCCAGAGCGCAAATTCTGATTTGGAGGTAGGACCGCTGGGTCATGGTTGAGCACTCTGATGCCGGCGGTGTCAAACGCGCAGCACAGAGACTTGAAGACATTCGTAGGCCCTAGGGCTAGGATCGTGACCTCAGAAGTATTGCCAACGCCGGTCACGACCCCTTGAAGAATTTTGTTCCAGTGGAGTGGATTCTGGAAGATGTTGTCCATAGCCTCATGCAGTAGCGATATTAGAGAATCAGCTGTAGATGGGGAACCTGAATTGGTGGACATGACGTATACGTTCGACTTCAGGCCCTCATCCTGAAGCGAAGAAGAAGCTATCATTTGATCGGTGTCGGGCTTCCTCAAATGAGGAGCGTGGAACGCGGCGGGGATAGGAAGCTTCATTTTAAAGACCTTCGAGAGTACCGGAGACGACGAGAACAGATGTGAAAGGGTAGATGGTGGCCCACTTAATGTCGCCGATGATTCGGCCTCGGCGCTGATATATGCATGCCTATGTAAGGGCAAGTCCTACAAGAAATCAGCCAAAAAATACTAATGATGACGGGGCATGTTAAGTCTTACCATCTGCTTGTGAAACTCGTCCAGAGCGCTTAGCTGCTCATTAGCAGGGATGCCAGGCACAAGAGCTGCCCAACTCTGTGTTGTCTCCTCAATCCGGCTTGACCGAAGATCTACTTCGAGCGCCAGCCGCAATGCGATGAATATTATGCTAGGTGCAAGCTGCAGCAGTTCGCCCGCGGACCTGGCGGTCGCGGCAGCTGCGGCGGGCAATAAGCCGGTGCAAAGACCAATGATATAGGTCTTGGACGGTGGCTTGGCTTCGAGAATGCTGGGATCGTTTTCCGAGTAACTATTCCCAAAGTAATGAGTACCACGTTAACGAAGAATTTCTTGGACCGGGAAGACTTACAGTATAAGAGTGCCTAACTGCGCAACACAGAGGAGAACAGTAGATATGACCACATCAAGGCGTCCAGTGATATGAGCTTCGGCTAAACTAAGGATTGAGTCGAAAGCTTGAAATCTCTCTCGGTCATGTGTGTGTAGCTTCGCGGTTTCACATTGAAGCACGTCACAAGCGTTCTGTAAGAAGGTTTGCAAGGTCAACGAATGTCTAGACTGCCGAACCAAGTCTTGAATGGCAGGGTAGACATCGACAGTTTGATCGCCAAATAGCAAGACTCGCTTCTGGGATGCCATCTTGTATTAAGAATTTGCAAATGAGCGTTGATGAGTAGATGGGGATTCGGTAGCATTTTATTCATTTGTATTGTCCTCACTGAAAGCGAAGATGCTTGTCGCGTTGGATAACTATATAAATTTGACGTCATTTTCCGGCCTTGCTTAGGTTATTTGCAAGTAATGCGATGGGTTTTGCAGCAATCGCATTGGTACGCATGATCTGATGCAGGCATGGTGGAGCTTTCCAGACAAAATCGGAGTATCTCATCGCAGGACCAGTCTTAAGCAAGATTGACTTGACGTGCAGCTAGCAGAAAATATGTCACTAGTGATAGACACAACATAACTTAGGAGAAGATAGAGAGCTAACAGCAGAATTGTAGACACGTTATGTGTGCTTTGACGCATGCCAATAAGTCAAGCCGATGGCCCAAGCGGTACCGATCAAAAGCACATGGGGCTTAGGCCATATAGTAACCAGTAGCTGGCAAGAGCCGAGCTTCGAGAAATAGCCCAGCTGCATCAACCTTTGACGCTAACGCTAACGCTGAGGCTGACGCTGAGGCTGACGCTGGTGCTGACGCTAACGCTGACGCTGGCGCTGACGCTGATGTGGACAATCTGAGCTGGAATTTGAACAAAAGTCATGAAAGGCTGTTGTTGGCCAGTCTGCGGTTCCTTTAGAATACTTCTAGGCTTCTGTCATTGCGTCCCTGAGACGGTTGGTAAAGGGATACAGCTCTCCGCAAGGATGCAAGTGCGAATGCCCCATTGTTTCTCACTGTCGCCATCAGAGTGACAGATCTTGTTGGGTCCCAAGCAAGCACGGTTCGTTACTCGAGCGTGGCACTTGCGCGCATCTAGCTTGCCATTTTGAACCTCACTGCTCCGCTTATCTCAGGAACGATCTACTGTATCTTGCATGAGGTATCAATGAAGGGTAGTCTTCATTGCGACTGCTTTCCTACCAGATCAGTCTCCGTTGCGACGACTCACTTGCTGGAGGGTGATGTTCAGCTAAAGTTCGAATCACTAGCGGCGGAAATTGCGCATTGAGGTACAGTAGTGGGAGTGAGGGCAAGATTGTGTGGGCAGTCCGAAGCGGTGAGTCCTTTCCTTAGAATGGGAAAGTGGAATGATAGAGTACGTGTCGAAATATGCTATACATACCTGAATAGGATTGTTCCAAAGAGTGTTCACATTTTGGCCGATTCGTCAACCAGCAGTACGGTTACGGTACGGCATTCCCTTGTGACAGATTGACCTTTAGCTCTACCGAGGTGCTACTAACGCGATCCGACACGCGATTGCCGCCAACATTCTAAATGTTTACCGATACGCTCCACTACTCCACCGCGAATTCAGTATCTAGCATAGCTCCATCTTTGTTGCGCTTTCACCCTTGAATGCCTTGTCACATGCGGCAGATCACCGTCCCCACGCCTCGAACTTTCCCTTAATACTTCTTAGCTTCACCGAGCAAGTGTCTCCATCTCGCCGCATTAATACAAATAATGCACACCCCAAGAATATGCCTTTTGCGCAAATTCTTCGCTGCCACCACGGTCGCGGCGGTAGCTGTGTTGCTGCTTTTGCTGCTAAATCTCGTCTATCTCTACGGTTCGGTGTATCACCAAACAGAACGAGGCGCTGCTCTTTACGTATTGTTGGTTGGTTACAATGGAGAAGTTGTCGGTCGCTCTCTGTCCGCTTATTATCTCAAGTCTCCATCGTTTCCTACCCTTTTCTCTCAACCACCGAGTCAGTATCCAAAATCTGACACCATTATCCAAGCTGTCCGTAATCGGCAATATTGGGCTGCAATCTTCACATCGCCAGGCGCATCTCAAAGACTGTCAGCAGCTTTGCAGGGCGGACCAGCTGCGACGACGTACAACTCTACCGATGCGCTGATGTATGTTTGGAACGAAGTGAGATATCCAGCTAAGGGAGACTTTGTAATTGAGCGAAGCTTCGCCCTGCTCGTGGCCGCTACCTGCGTCGCCTACAATTCAATCAATGGTACCCAGGCCTTGACCACCCTTGCACAGAACGGCCCGGCCTATGTCAACGTCTAATTGGACTCGATTGATGCTAGTTCCGTTAATGTCAACCCGATGCCCCAAGAGGCAAAGGTGTTATACAACATCATATCAATGGCGATGTAATTCTGCAACAATTTTTTTCATCCTTGCCTTGAACGACATGTCTGCCAGATTTAAACTCTACGACGACTTGCCCCCCAAGACCAGTGGGACCGTCAGAGCCGTAGTCTCTGCCGTCTACACGTTCGTTGGGGCAGTGTGCATGACGGGGTACATCTGGGCATTTCGAGAAAACTGACCTGTATATGGCTACCAGTTCATGGAAATATGGATGGTTCTCTGGCTCCTGATGCACATATATTTCTGCATCATCGACGCCGCCACGTCCATACTACCTCAATCAGCCTTGCCATTGTTCATCGTCACTTGGATCTTCCTCAACATCTCGGCCACCATCAGCCCGTTTGAAATTACGCCGGGCTTCTACCGGTGGGGATACGCGTTGCCAGCATACTCTACGTACGAAATTTTGACCTACATATGGTCGGATGGACCTGCGCCGGAGTTGCATCGCGCGTTGCCGATATTGTTGGCTTTGTGGCTATTGGGATTTGCCTGCGCCATCCTTGCTCATCGTCGCAGATGTCGACCAATTTTGAGTGCGGCTGGTTCACAATCATCATCATCAAAGGCCGAGAACGCTTTCCGCATTGAAGAGCAGAACTCGAAGAGGATTGGTGTCTCGAGTAGTGAAGAGAAATCCATCAACGAGGTCGAAGAACCAGCATTCAGCGAGCCAAAGCAGCAACCAGGTAACGAGCGATGCTCGAATACACAGGAGAGAGACACCAGAACGGCCGAAGCTATAGCTTTCAACGAGCCAGAGCAGCGACCGATTGGACCAGACAACGCTTCACAAACGGCTAAAGCTACGAGTGTTACTGGAGAGGGGAAATTATGACTGCTATCCGTACTGCGTTGTGAACTGGAGAGAGGCAAGAAAAAGATAAATATCGCTAATTCTGTCGTCATGAGATGGAGAGATTGGTCTACGAAGTCGGTAGAGACAAACAGCTGCGAAATGGGTTGACTTGGTTGGATGATCTAACACGACGGTCACCCTATTTTAATTAAAAAGCGTTATTTATATCATTGAAGTATGACATTTGAAGATATTCATAGACGAAAAAATGAAACTGCGTTAAACACCATTCAACAACTGTTGGTTGTTACGAAGCAGTAGCTTCGGAAACATTCGTAGGTACCTTACATAATTACCTCTTATATCGTAGGGAAAAGTTGCCTCAGATCTCAGACGTGTCACTAACCTCTAACGGGGTTAGCCGATGCTTACTACGCACGCATACAGTGACACGTCTGAGTTCAGGACCCTGTATTTTTCCTTGGTTCGGGTTAACTACGCGGACACGCCAGCAAATAGTGATCTAGTGTCGTAATTTTGTAATATTGAGCTTTTCGAGCGGAGTTTCCTACTCACCATCCTATCTACTCACCACCCTACTCACCATCTTACCTACTCACCACCCTACTCACCACCCTACTCACCACCCTACTCACCACCCTACTCACCACCCTACTCACCACCCTACCTACTCGCCTACCTACATGTTCAGCTACCAACTTAGCTACCTACTCGTTCGCCTACTCACCAGCCTACTCGCTTCAAAACATGCTTCAAAACATGTTTCATGCGACGCGTTCGAATACGCTCCATGGCCTACTTCATAGTATGCTTCATACATGCTTCATAGCACATGCTAATTAGCTCAATAGAGAGCACCCTCCATGGCTCGATATCAAACTCCCTACCAAATTCCCTACCGAGCTTCCTATTGAGCTTTCTATCGAGCTTCCTATCGAGCTTCCTATCGAGCTTCCTATCGAGCTCTCTACCAAATATCCTACCGAGCTTCCTATCGAGCTTTCTATCAAGCTTCCTGTCGAGCTCCCTACCAAACTCCCTACCAAACGCCCTACCAAACGCCCTACCAAACGCTCTACCGAGCTTTCTATCGAGCTTCCTATCGAGCTCTCTGCCAAACTTCCTACCAAACTCCCTACCGAGCTTCCTATCGAGATTTCTATCAAGCTTCCTATCGAGCTTCCTACCAAACGCCCTACCAAACTCCCTACCAAAAGCTCTATCGAAATCTCTATCAAACTCTCTACATGCTTCAAAATACACTTCGGTCAAGCACATAACACACGTCAAACAGTGCTTCAAACTCTTTCTTGCAGCTTTTCATATCAAAGAGTTATAAGAGCGAAATCTTATCAAATTCGATCATCATATCAGTTCAACATTAACAACGGCAGATATTACACATTTAATATCTCTCGACGACTTTTTACAAGTACGCGAATCGTCGAGATGTATTTTCAGAATCTATCATGACGTTGTCAACATCGTGTGGTTCTTGAATTTCGAACTTAATCGACGAATGATGATCGAAAGTCTTGAAAATTGTTTACACAGCACGTATTTCGTTAAACCAATAAATACGTTAGATAGAGCATATAAATATGTGCCTTCGACAGTATAATTCTTTGCATTTAATTATCGAAAACGCGCGAGATGTCGTGAACATCGATTTCAAAAGTTAAGCGGAAAATTTATGCGTGCGTAGGTAGTATTAGCGTATGCAGAAAGCTCTGCAATCCTTGGCATTCATTTTTGCGTTACCCCACGGTCCCTTTTGTATGGGGAATTCGAAAATTCAGTCCACCCCCCCCCCCAACTGCGGAAAATTGAAGCTATTCAGACCTCTTTGTTTGTTGACGTTCTTAACGCATTTTCAGCTATGACCGGCCCACTACCTGCAGCGATTCGCTCCAGAATCGTACGGCTTCTACTACTTCATTGGCAACTCGCCGCCATCGCCGAAGAGGTTCACTGCTGTTCTAGAACAGTGTATAGCATTCTAGAGAATCTCTTCATGTATTCGTCACCGTTTAAATCTCAGTTTCGCCCCAAAGGGGCCCCCCGCAAGGTGTTTAAGGCAGCTGAAAATGGCCTCATAGCCTACCTCGAGGAACAGCCGTGGGTTATGCAGAAAGAGATGGTCTGGTACATATGGGAGGAGTGGGGCATTAACGTGCGTCAATCCACGATATCAAGAATTCTGAAGAGGAGACGCTGAAGTAATAAAAAAGGACAGCGTGTAGGAGTCAGACAAAACGATGAGCTTCGTTTGAATTGGGTAGCAGACATGCTTCGTTTGACGGCTGTTCAGCCCGAGTCGTCGGTTTCCTACGCCTTCCGAATGCTCTAGAGGGGGTGAGGGGGTCATCTAGATGTAGATTTTGACTCCGGCGTTGAGGCATTTCGAATGAAAACGGTTACAAGAACGTCAACAAACAAAGAGGTCTGAATAGCTTCAATTTTCCGCAGTTGGGGGGGGGGTGGACTGAATTTTCGAATTCCCCATACAAAAGGGACCGTGGGGTAACGCAAAAATGAATGCCAAGGATTGCAGAGCTTTCTGCATACGCTAATAAGCATCGGCTAACCCCGTTAGAAGTTAGTGACACGTCTGAGATCTGAGGCAAGGGATAAGTACCTACAGACTACAGTACTGTACGTTAACCGTAAGGTACCCTTGTCGAAATGGTACAGCACTAGATGTGCGACTGAGGTAAATACGAGTACTAGGTAGTAATTTAAATCGAGACATCGCAGAAAGAACCTCGGCTTAATACTCAACTACAAGTCTACAACGTATCTTGAGGATTTTCACGTGTTGGTTTACGAATCGGCCAAAATGTGAACACTCTTTGGAACAATCCTATTCAGGTATGTATAGCATATTTCAACATCATGTTCGTCTGCTCGTCAAATGGCTCCAATGCGAAAGCCTTGCCGTACCTCCTGCGTGTACACGGAACCCGGCGGGTATCGTCATTCTCAGTACTTACGCTTTCTTACCCCCTCAAACTCATCTCCAACTTACTCAACTGCACCTTCCAACAACTGTCGCTCAAAAATTGCCTAAGCAGCATTCTGCAAGCTAAGGCTTCTTTCATGCGACGGTCTAGACATCAGTCCTATCAACCTTCCACTACCTTAGTTCTGACCGCTTTGCCAATAGATTGTTTACGATATGGCTCCTCCTTTTGATGGAAAGGTAATTGGCAGTTCAATCCAGGCTGTTCTGGCGGCACTGGTTCTGTACACATTCTATTACATCTATTGGCAATATACTATCGGTGTGTCTCGACGTCGTATGGTCAAAGACAATGGTTGTAAACCTATCAAGAGCTCCCCCGAGCTCAACCCATGGGTAGACTCCGTTCTCGGCTGGAAATTGTTCGTGGAGAATGGCAAGGCCTTCAAAGAGCACAGGTTACTCGAACACATCCGAGGTCGCTTTCAACGCAATGGGTACACCTTTTACAATAGGCTCTTGACTACGAACATCTACGTCACTGCGGAGCCGGAAAACCTGAAAACGATTTTGGCGCTGAAGTTCAAGGACTGGTCGTTGCCAGACCGTAGAAAGGCTGCCTTTCTTCCTGTTCTCGGACCGGGTATCTTTACCACTGATGGCGCCGCCTGGCACCGTTCTCGCGAGCTTCTGAGGCCGAACTTCGTGCGCAGCCAAGTAGGCGACCTTGAAACTTTCGAGACCCATGTCAGCCATTTGATTCAAGCGATTCCGCGTGATGGTTCTACCGTCGATATCGAGGACCTATTCTTCCGGCTGACGATTGACTCAGCTACCGAATTCTTGTACGGCGAATCGACCAACGTTCTTGCCACTCGTACATCTGGCGATGTAGGCCAAGAGTTTGCAAAAGCGTGGAACGAGTCGCAAAAGTGGATCACCACTAGGTTTCGCAATGGCGCTTTGTGGTCCTGGATTTTCGGCTCTAAATTTAGGAAAGATATCCAATATGTACACGGCTTCATAGATCGCTATGTCCAAAGAGCCTTGGAATACCGCAAGACTCTCAACTCCGAGAAGCAAGATTCAGAGGGGAAGGGACGTTATATCTTTCTGTACGAATTAGCCAAGGGAACGAATGATCCTCAACAGATCAGATCAGAAATGCTTAACATCCTACTGGCCGGTCGTGATACCACGGCTAGCTTGTTGAGCAATGTCTGGTTCATCCTTGCACAAAGACCTGATATCTGGAAGAAGCTACGTATTGAGGTGGACGCGCTCAAGGGTGACAAGCCGACGTTTGCACAGATCAAAGACATGAAGTACCTGAGAATGGTACTCAACGAATGTAAGCGACATGCTCAACTGGAATGTTACGGAACTAACATTTCAATCTAGCTCTGCGGCTGCATCCCGTGGTTCCCTCCAACATGCGAATGTCAGTTGTCGATACGGTTTTACCTCTCGGTGGCGGCCCCCATGGAGATTTCCCTCTCTTCATCCCCGCAAAGACTTATGTGCAATACTCGGTATTTACTATGCATCGACGTAAGGAGTTCTATGGTGAGGACGCCGAGGAGTTTAAGCCCGAAAGATGGGAGACTCTAAGACCTGGTTGGGAATATTTGCCATTCAATGGGGGCCCTAGGATCTGCATCGGCCGTAAGTGCAGCGAACGCAATACTTCAGTGTCATGTCTTGCTAACTGCCCTTAGAACAATTTGCTCTTACCGAGGCGAGTTATACTACGATTCGCTTGATGCAAGAATTCAAGAGCGTTGAAAGCCGCGAGCCCGGGCCATGGAAGGAATGGCTTACGCTGACTTGTGCCGTAAATGGTGCCAAAATAGCTTTAATGCCTGCGTATGAACCTGATAAGCCACGCTAAGGCGGAGTTCGAAGGTCAGGTATATCCAAACATGGTGTCTATACTTCATTCTTTACACTCCTTGAGAAATAGCCCAATGATCCCTTTTCCGACCATTTGGACCGAGAGGTCGGAGTAGCTCCGGTTTCTTCTGTATACGGGAGTACATGGCATGCAATATTCGTCGATTTCGGGGATCTTTGTACGCTTTTAGGCGGAAATGCTTTTAGCACGGTCTCTCGACCAACGCAGAAGTATGCACTAGCCATCAGAAAAAAGCTATTGAATCTATCCAGCCATTCAAATGGGCCACGCCCAAGCCAGGCATAACCCTTTCACAAGTCAAATCCGAAAATTGTATCCTATATCCCCTCCATACTTTCAAATGCTCGAGAGAGCTTTATTCTTATAAAAGCGTAATTTCGATTCTTGGATCCGGTGGTAGTACAATCCCAAAATACGCAGTTTTCTTTGTGTTATCTTTGACATGAACATATTCTGGGTACAGTCAGGCAGGACCTTTCTAGCTCTGCGTAATAAATATCCTATTATCGCTTATGCCATGAATTTCTATTATTCTCTTATTCTACATTTTCACTTCATATTCGTATCTCTCAATCAAGTAATATCAATCTTGGCGTTCCCTGACCACCTGCGTCGGATTCACTCAATCTTTCCCACGCACTCAGCCCGCCAGTTGATTCATATCACCACAGGCTCTATTTAAAGAAGCTGCGGTTCTTGATCATGTCCTGCCATCCACTTGTTCTCTATCCACACTAAGAATATGAAACTCTTGACTACGACCATCATTGCTAATACCGCTATCCATCAGTGGCATCTAGCTAAGCCGGACTGACATAGCTCACATGCTTCCATCCTCCCCCTCTTCCCTCTCTCTCCCGCTTCCCCTCGGCACTCACACCCACTCCTACAGCCCTTACCGCCGATCCATCTCCGCCCACTCCCAGTGCCCCTCGCATCACCACATCAGGGTCCCTTCGCTCTCTAGGAACCTCACGCGACCCACGCCCTGCTCCTATGCATCTTTCGATGCAAACGATTTCGCCGCCGATAACGGCGCCAACAGCACAACCGCCGCTATCGCTCCAGCTACGTTTTCCTCCCTACCGCCAGCGGATAGGAGATTGCTGAAACGACATACAATGCTACTCTGGGCATTATCCGCAGGCTTTCTCGTCAGTGTCATCGTCTTGACCGTGTCGATTGTATTAGCGGCAACGGAAGCGAAAGCCCCTGGGCGCGGAGTGAAATGGTTCGTCATCGTCACAGGCATACTAGGATTTGTAGGGGCAATGGTATGTACGGCATTTGGGTGGGATGCATGCCGAGGCAGGAAAGCGAGGGCGGAGAGACAAGAAAGCTGGGTAGAGCTACAGGAAGAAAGCGACGAGCGGACTAGAAGGGAGCGAAGGAGACAACAGAACGTAATTCTTGACATCAGAAGCAGACAACAACAACAACAACAACAACAAATTCCAAGCCCAGCACGAGCAAGACCCCAAAGCCGCGGAAGACTCAGAAACAGAGATGAAGAAATGGGCCCCGAAAACCATCCCCTAAAGACAACCCTAATCCACACAACCCATCCCCCATCCCCCCCCAAACCACCCCACCCCCGCCACCCCTACACCCGCCAAAACTCACTCTCCCAACCCAACCCCCCCAATCTCAATCGCAACCTCAACCTCAACCTCGACCTCACCCCCTTCCGCGGCCCAAGCTGCGACCGCCTCCTCGCCCACGAACGCCAGAAACAGCGCCTGGCGCAGAAAGCAGCACAGGGCATGATATTCCTCTACGCCCACGGCGCCGCGTCCGCACACCACAACGCTGCATCGCTGACAACACGCCCTTCTCCGCCTTCGCCCGGCAACGCCACATCCCCGCCCGCCTCCGCCCCGACCGATCCGTGGAAAATCGACATCGTGCCCCCGCGCCCTGGTCCCCGCATCCAATACTCCGCTTTCCGAGCCCCCCCCGCCTCCTCCTCATCCGCGAACACCGCAGACCCCTTCGCCAACCCGGTTCCCGCAGACTCCCACGCACCAGCACCACCCCGCCACGACCCCGCATCCACGCCCGCGCGCTGCGACGACCACCTCCTCGCCCTGCTGGCGCTCTCGGCCTCCCCCGCCGCCGCCGACGACGCGTGCTCGGACACGGCCTCGGTGCGGGAGCGGCTGCGGAAGCAGAGCGTGGAGCGGGTGCAGAGGTGGCGGGCGAGGAACGAGGAGATGATGGGTGGGGGGGAGAAGGGCGGGGAGAGCGGGGGGAGGGCGGTTCGAAGGGTGAAGGGGGTGGTGGGGTTGAGGGGGGTGCTGAGGAGGTTTGGGAGTAGTTGAGGGGGGGGGGGGGAGTTTGCGGGTGGGGAAAAGACGCGGAGTTGTAGTTTGGGAGGCGGGGAGAACGAGAGAGTGAGGGCGAGAGAGTGGGGAAGTGGGGAAGAAGAGGGGGAAGGGAAGGCTGATCGACTCGGTCGGGGAAGCTGAATGGCAAGGAGATGCGGAAACATTGGGCGTGCATGTATGGGTTTGAGAATATTGAACGAGTAGGAACATGCGGAATCTGTAGTAGAGTTCTCTACGCTCCTAGCCAGATGTATCTGAGAACCGCATGCAATATGTAACGGAAGACGTAAGCAAGATGTCGTGACTCGTATCGCATAACCCACAAGGTTCCTGAAATCGAACATCCACATACAAACCCACTTCTCCGATCCTCCCTACCTCCTCTTACTCCTCGACTTGTTCTCCTTCTGCCTCTTTTCTTTCGCCGCCTCCCTCTTCCTCTTTTTCCAAGCTCGATTCGTCTCCCCCCTATGCTCCCAAAACCATTTCGAGAACTCACTCTCCGCTTTTTCACCCTTCGTGCCATCCAGTTCCCCAGCCTTATTCCCCGTCAGCGGCGTATCACCCTCCCTCGCTTCCACGTCTTCCTCATCGCTCCCATCCTCCTCGGCATCTTCAAATGCGAAATTGAACGTTTTCCCTGGCGCCGCCGTGTCAGGCGTTGGCGCCGCGCTACGCTGTCTTCGCTGTCGGATATCTTGCTGCGTGAATGGTGTCTGTGGCGCTACAAGCTTCGTGTTTCCGTTTCCACCATCATGGTCGTTGGGGTCGAAGAAGGAGAAAGAGGTGCGGACTTCGAGGTTAGGTTTTTTGGGGGTTTGGGAGAAAGTATTGGTGGGGCGTTTGAAGAGAGCTTCGAGGGGGTGGACTTCTTGTTCTTGGTTTTCGTATGACGAGGTCTGGGGGTTGGAAGGTGGAGGGGTAGCGGAGGAGCGGGTGATCGAAAGGGACTGAGCTTGGTCTGTAAGTGCGCCGTGCCTGGCGTCTCCGGCGGAGCCCGATGCTATTTCAGTATCCTTATGGTCTGCTTCTGAGACTTCTTCCGGGATTGGACTTGCGGCGGGCGAGCTAGCTTCGCTACTAAATTCGCTATCGCTCTCTGAGCTAGAAGTACCGCTTGAAGAAGTCTCGTCGTCTTCAACCACAGGGGTTCTAGGAGCAGCCAGACCGTCTGATTTGGTGTTGCCTGTTTTTCTCGCCTCTGTGTTATCACCAGGAGTCGTGTTGTTTTTGTCCACCTTCGCCTTGGCCCTCCGTGTCTGCGGTAGAGCTTCCACAACATTGCCATCTTCATCTACCCAACCAACATCGTCCACAAACCTTGAAGTCGATTTGTTCCCAGCTTTACTTCGGTCATTCCGTAGAAAGCTCGCGTGCTTTGTTGTATTCTCAAACTCATGTACAACGACCGCTCGATCAGAGCCCCCCCGTATCTTCTCCTTTGCCCTGTCAACGCCAGCCGTGGATTTTCCCTCCAGCTTCGTAGCAGTGGGAGGTAGGGTGGTTTTGAATAGACATTCAGGTTTGCCGGTAAAGCTCGACTTCTTTAGTTTCGACTTTTTGTCGCTTTTATCTTTCCGCATCTTTGCATTCTTGCTATCTTTCGAGAGCGCCTCTGTCCAACCCCGCTTGATTTTTCGATTTATTGGTATTTCATAGCCCGGGAGAACTCCCTCCTCTCTCTGTGGCTTGCTTTTCTTCGCTTTCTTCGCGGTTATACCACTCTCATCAGCCACTCCGTCTTCTCTAGTCCTCTTGCTCGCTTTCTCTGGCCGCGCTGCCTCTATGTGCATCTTTGATCCTTTTAAGATGGATCTATTGAGCTTCTTCTTGATTTTGTCTGCCTCTATGAGCGGAAGCTCGACATACCCGTAGTGCTTCTCAGGAAAGGTCTGGAGAGTGTGGTAAGATATGTTTGTTGCTGTCTTGAGGATTGGCGAGGGAAGTATGGTGGGAAGGAGTTCTGGACTGAAGGGGGAGATATGTAGGCGTCTGCGCTCTGTCATTGAGAGGGTTGTGTAAAGGGAACAGAGACTTCTGGTTCTGATCGAAGCATCACGAGGGTATTAAACCTATCTCTCGGCTTTCAATGCTCAGGTGAAGAGTCGCGCGGTCAGTGACAAGCGCTCAACAATATTTGAATGTGGAAGGAATTCTAGGTACTTTTCCTTATCGTGTAGACTAAGATAGGCGCCAACTTAGTGCCAAGGGTCCAATATCCAGAATTCCAGATGATACCTTACGTGCTTCCCTCCCAGAGTACTTTCTACAGTACGGAGTACAAACATTGGTTATCTTATGTTCGAGGCTAGTCAACGCAACATCTAGTCGGTTGATACATACAGGAAATGAGTTACTCCTTGAGCCATATGTAAGAAACTTACAGCGCAGCTGTTCAAGGCGGAACTCTCACCTCCAATGATGGATGCAAAGCAAGCTTTCCAGGTGGAAACCCTGGGCTTAGCCTATCGTAGACCACTGTCCGAACGAGCAGCCTACGAAAATCGATTAAGGCTTTTTGTTTGATTGCATCAGTTGAAAACCTGGCGTTCAAACAGACGTGATATCCGAACACCATTTCTTGTATCTGTTGGTTGGATTCGAATTAAAGCCGTTGGATTTTCTACGTGGTTAGGGTCGTACTTCGTTTATACGTGTTCGAGTTCTACTTCCAAGACAATATGGAAGAAACCAGGATACGGCTGACGGTAAACCTGAAAGAACCTGAGAGGATTTAAATATGTTTAGCGGAGTGATAAGTGGGATGCCTCTTTTACTCCCCGACATGGGTGCCTTGTGAATGCCTCAGAGTGTCTCCCTCGTTTCTATCCTCTATCCTCCATCCTCTATCCTCCAGCTCACTAACACCACAGCTTAATTCTGCATTCGTCTCCTCCCGATTCGGAAACACAAACAATGGAACTGCCGACCAAGTTCAAGGTCAGCTAAGCAAAACCCGAAAACGGTATCTTCACACCTTATGCGAAACAAATCCTGAATGGTGTCTCAGTGGTGATGATCAGATTTAAGCTTGAAATCCCGAAATAGCAAAGCGAGGGAACGGGTGTTTCAGGGCCCTGCTTTGAGGCCAGAGGCGTTATGAAGTGCACGGTGTTGGGGGCCATTGCATTGTGGGATACGTAATCATGCCTTATGATAGAATACGTGGTTAGCACCGATCCGTTGCATGGGCCTGTATTTCAGCGAGGCGGATTTCAAGATTACCTTAGGCTTCAGATTAGACTAGCACTCTGATAAGCCAGTACCATTAAATTTGTGGTGTGGAATCCAATTCAGAGTATGCTTCTATTTAGAGAAGATTGAGCTTTTCCTTAACCCGAACAAAGTATCAGGAATCTAGGAGTTCACCTTCCTTCCCATATGCTGTATGAACCGCCATGCTCGCTGTAAAGATCAAAGTTTGAGACGCCAAAGCGCTAAGCTCAATGGGAATTTCCATTCGTCTGCTTCCCAACGTGAGCTCGCCGAGCGCGGACTGCTTCAGCGAGTTGCTCGAGGATCTCAACCGTGGAATCCCAGTTGATACAAGCGTCAGTGATACTGACACCCTTCTTTAAAGCCGCCGGGCCTTCCGGTGGGACTTTTTGATTACCCTCATTGATGAAAGATTCAATCATCACGCCGACGATGGCGGTCTCACCTTCCCGGAGCTGGTCACCTATGGCTTGTGCGACTTTTGGTTGGTTGCGGTGGTCTTTGTTGGAGTTACCTGTGGAAATCGTTATTGCTAGTCCAGCGTACGTGAGTCGGCATGCTTACCATGGGAGCAATCAATCATCATGACCTCCTTTTGGCCCTTCTTCTTCAGTGCCTCTCGGGTAGCTTTGACGCTCTCCCGGTCAAAATTGGTTGCCTTGCTGCCTCCACGTAATATAACAAAGCCATGCTCATTCCCACTCGTCCTGGTAATAGCGGCCAACCCTTGCTTTGTGACACCCATGAAATGATGTTTTGACGCAGCTGCCCCTACGGCATCGATCGCCACGGTAAGAGACCCATCTGTGCCGTTCTTGAATCCAACCGGGAAAGACAGTCCACTGGCTAGCTCGCGGTGAAGTTGGCTCTCCGTAGTCCTAGCGCCAATTGCTCCAAGGGATATCAAATCCGAGAGGAACTGAGGTGAAATTGTATCCAGCATCTCGCTAGCAATCGGCATGCCCAGCCCAGTGAGATCGCAGAACAATTGCCGTGACACCCTCAAACCCTTGTTGATCTTGAATGTTTCGTTAATCTCTGGATCGTTGATCAAGCCCTTCCATCCCACGGTTGTCCTTGGCTTCTCAAGGTAGGCGCGCATTATCACGCAAATATCATCTGAGAGCTTGTGGGATAACTCAAGCATTCTCTCGGCGTACTCGATGGCCGTTTGAGGATCATGAAGCGAACATGGACCGACCATGACGAGGAGACGGTCATCTCTCAGTGTGATGATCTCGATGGCCTCGCGGCGGCCTTTGGCGACTGTTTGGTTGCTTGTATCTGACTAGGTTGGTTCATTGTGAGTTCGCGATCGGATTCAAGGTCGTGGGGTAGAGCATACTGCGGGGACCTCTGACTGCAAAAGCGCAGGTGGAATAAGAGGATCCTGCCCAAGAACTGGGCAATCGTTACTTGATGAGCTGTATTGCATGGAAGGCATTGTAAGACAACGAACCTCTGGTGTTCTCGTTCAACTCCATGTTCACCGTAGCCGAAGGCATTAAAGGTTTTGTGTCACTTGAATCACTGTAAGAGAACTTCGGTCAAGCGCACGTACTTGACTGCTCTTTATTCTCAAACCGAGTAGACAAGGCAACACCAGTAGAGCGGTGACCAGACGGTGGCCTAAGTCGATCTTCCGTAGAACCGTTAGAATGATGTAGCCTCGGCACAACCTTCCCTGCTTTTGTTCACCGGTACCGGAGACTCCATGGATCAAATGATATATTGATGGATCAGAATACACATGAATCATGAAGCAACTCTCGAATCTACTCTGATCTTCAGCTGAATGACAATCTCACTGTCGTCTTGTAACTCTGCACACCTCCTAATCGCATGACGAGATCAAGTCAAAACCTTCATCATCAGTCTGCAATGAAGAAAGACGAAGAAAAGGACAAGAGGACGCAGCCAAAATCTAACAATGACCCGATCCGTGGATTATCGTTTGATCCATGGATTTGAACGTTTTATCCATGGATGGGGTACCTTATTCCGCATATCCATGGTTCGGGTGCATTACGTACCTTAAGGTACGTACATGTTACTAGCGTTGCACGTGCACTTGTATCATATCGAAACCAGTAACATAGCGTGTATCGGCGGTGATTCCCAGACCGAACCAACTTCCCGTCACAAGATCTTTGGCTTGCAGCGCGCTATCACAGCACTACAACCCCCAGCATATCCACTGTTTATGCGAAATGAGAAGCTTGAATACATCACTCTCTAATCTTCATTCTACTGTGTATTGCGTACACGCATCGCTCCGCATATTTATACTCGCCTCTGCCAGATCCCCCAACCTTTTCATATCGCTCGTTGTTGTATCAACAAGTGTAGGAATATGGACTTCGCGCAGACTGGCCTGTTCCATGACGTAGGCAAGATTATTATGTCCACTAAACGGTCCAGAGAGGAGGATGAGGATGAGTTGGAGGAGTTAAGACACGATCACAAGGTGAATATCAAACGCGCGATATGTTGCCAGAGCAAGGCTAACAGGCAGCCTGGCAGAAACCTCGCACTTTGCCATTCAGATCCTCACCCACGACCAAGCATACGTTTCTCTTCTCCCAGTCCCCGCGTACTATGCCAAAATCCCTCCTCACCCCGGCTGTGACTCCGATAGAGTCGTCCGAGGACGAAGACGAGAAGCCATCCTATCCGTTCCCAACATCGCTACGCTTGCAATCCTCGCAGCTCATCATGAGCTCTACCTTACATATCGACGAAGCAATAGATTCGGATATGGATATGACCGAATCTCAGCCCTCAACGTCCCCTATATCTTGGAATAGAACCATTGCGGCAACATCGCCACCCAGGTCTCCCCAATACGCACTATTGCCAACACCTGGAAGTCGGGGTTCGCATGACGCTGTCAACGGTGGGCGAATACCGACACCTATATATGGCCATTTCCGTACTATCGATACCAGTATGGATGTGGATCCTCCGGATGTCACTTCCGGTCCTACGCTCTCTCAATCAATGCAAGAGATTGACTACCAGTCTTACCTTCGCCGTAGAAGGCTGCCAAGTCCGATCAGCGAAGATGAAGCCATGGATTCTCCCACCACAATTACAGGAGGCATGCTGGACCGACTTGCCATGGGCACCGAAATCTGCGAGCCTCGGACACCACTAGACCGGCACCGAAAGATGAACACATCGGAGGCAGTTCAAGGAACCGTAGGATCAAAAGGAGGAAAGACGATACTGTCTATGGGCTACAGGGCTGATTGTGAAAAGTGTAGGACGAGGGTTCCTGGACACTACAACCATGTGATTCGGTGTTAAGGGAGGAGGGTCTGATGGTCTATGATTCTTATGAATGATAAGATTTCCGAGTCTCACGAAGAAAAGCGGATTGCAGTGCATTTACTGCCCATAGCGTGCTCTTTTCAGCGGCATTGCCTGGGCGCCTTTTTCCTGTTCTCTATTCGGTTCATAGCTTCTGTCTTTATAGCTGATTTAAAAGTGCCATTGCTCAATGCTAATCGCGAACCATCCATGATCTTTTTTAAAAAGATCCCACATCAATGCCCTTACCTCTGTAAAATTACAAAAGTCAGCTTCGCTCGATCACCTTCAGTCAGCTTCCAACCACCTGACGTCCTCAAAATCTGCATCATGCACTCTGGACATCCGTCCACGACGCCAGCGTTTCAGATATCCCCCTCGTATCTGCAAGATCTAGACCGAAGACCCAAGCTAGGTGTTATCCCGCCCGTTGCGTTAGGGTTGACCTGCAGTAGTGCCACCCTCCGCCAAGAAATCATCGATGATTACAGCGGATGATCCTCATAAAGGTACAAGCGCGCCTGTACTATGTGCCGCAGTGGTGTCATTACATCGCTTCGTGGTGGAGTCTGTGGGGACGATCGCACTGAGCGACGGCGGGGGGTTGAAACGTGATGCCAGGGATTTGAGTGGATGGGATTGGGTGGATGTTTCTGTGGCGGTTGCTATTTTTGGGGGGAGGCTGTTTCATGAGCGGTTGTTCGATCACGTAGTACGCCACGCAGAAATGGACCATATGGATGATGGAATCTAGATTTTGCTGAGCGGTCTTCGAGGGCAAATATGCTCTTTTCTTGGAATTTCAATATTGTTCTTCCCCAACCGGACGTTTTGTCAACAGCTGCACTCCCTGCAGGCGTTCGCATCACCTTGACCGATATGCCCGAGCGCCAAGCAACCTGGAGTACATGACGCATACACCACTCCTGCCTTAGCCTGCTTGACGGGTCTGCGACCCTGAGGAAATACTGTTCATTGGTGAGGATTTGCCAAGGAGATTTTGCAGCGCGTGCTTCGGCATGCTGTGCCCTTCGTGCCTGCATTTCGGACGTCTTGCTCGTGTTCTGCAGGCAATGATGTCTAATGCCTTGTTTCATCACGAAAGGCGTCTTCATACCCTTGAGCTTGATGTGCGACCTGACCTTATCTTCAGCCAAACATGCAATTTCTGCCAAATTTAGCTCTTCTTCAGCCTAATTACTCGAATATTCCCTATTCAGTCTCTCGGATGAAATCGAGGTGCCAATAGCCTCAGTACTGCTGTAGCAGCATTCGAGATTACTGACGCAGGCCTACGGCTCTGTGCTCATCAGCTTCTTCAACCCTGCAGAGGAACTGTATTTCCGTTCTCGTCAAGAATGTTATCTCGCGAAGTCTGTTGAATTGTCATTGGCTCAATGAGAATGAGTGTTGATATAGAACTGATGACGAGGTGAGGACAGGTAATATCGCTGACTCGAGGAATACAAAGGAAGCTGACAACTGTGGGAACATTACAGTTGTAGAGGTACATCATAAACATCCTTCAAATAAAGAATGATCCTGCACTCTTGAAAGATGAAGGATCATGTCCGAGCTAGCGGGTCATGTGACAATCCTGAAAAGTCCTTTATTCCAATACCCCTTTTAGCGTTGAAAGTACTCTTAGCAACATCGGAAATTTGTCTGTATAGAGGTAGTATCCCCGATATTTATCGGACAGCCTCGTTAATCTCGAAACCCCTGTCAGGCAAAGGAAGAGTACTGTAGAGGGGGTGGTGGAAAAGCTCTGCTGCTGGGGATGTCTGTGCTACCTTACAGAGAGAACCCTCGCTTGGCTCTCAACGGAGCTGATACATTGCCTTATCGACATTCTTTGCAAAAGCAATCTTGTTAGGCCTCCGTAAGGTTAACATGTCACCTCACTACGTTCAAAGCGCAAATCCGACCGTTGTCTATGCTCGGTTCTTAATTACGATACATGATCAACGCACAAGGGTCATCTCCAAATTTTCTGGTAGGCTTCGAAAGGTCGGACATAAAGACATGAAACCCTCAAGTAGTCAGAATTGCCTTGGGGTTGGAGACGTAAAAGGGAAAGATGGTCTTATCTCAAGTCTGGGCTTTCCGAGTTGCTTGACCCCCACATGAATTGGTTGACGAAGCACGGCCAGCATAGATGCACCTCCATCGCGACCTTTCCAACAGCAATAACGTGTATCGATCCATACGCAGATGTCGCGGAGATAGTACTCCGAAGTCAGCTGATAAGCAACAATGATGGCTTGTTCGCCCACATCTGGTCGCGTATCAGCAACTCTAAGAAAACGATTTAATAGCCACGAAAATCGCTTTGTCAATTTTTCCCTACTAACCGACTTCAATTCAACTTTGTTTTACCTCAAAGCACGTTGCCTGCATATGCACATTCAGCAGGGGATAACTCGGGGGGCTTCAACGATCTAATTCCTACCTCAGCTCAAACCAATGAGCGATCCATGCCATGAGTGTAGGCAAGACTTTTAATATGTGTTCCACTGCGTCAGCTGAAACGAATCAGTTAATCTGACTGAGTGCCTGAGGTGACACAAAATCCCTTTGAAAGCTAAGCCGCGAAAAGTGCCCCACCGATTCGTCCAATTCAGCTTAGGAGAAGATGATTGTACGCAAGGCAAACGTTTGCCTAAAAGTACGTATACCCCGTTTCGATTTTGAAGGCCGAAAGCTATCTGGTTGTACATGGCGCAGAGTTCGGAAGGGTCTAGGGGACTCAAGCGGCTACGTTGATTGGCGAACCTCAATCATCGTAGCAATTCTAAGCCGTCTCTGCAGTTCCACTGTTCCTACCGTCAGTAGAAGTTTGATCAATGATCCTTGGCTGTAAGATCGTGGCAAGTTGGACCGCATGCAATTCTGCTTCAGTTCAATTCTCTCTCCCATTCCTTTCGAAATATCAATACGGAATAAATAGTCGCAACTCTCCAGCTTTCTTTTCCCATTCAAAGGTCCTAGATCAATCCTAGACCTCATATATTCTTGCTCTACTCAAAATTCGCTTGGAATTTTTGCACTCCAAACCATTATGTTATTCTACGGGGCCTTTACTAGGACTTTCTGTCTTATTTTTATGACTTATCTAACTCTAGCTTTGTCTGTTCTTTCTCGTGAGTTCCTGTTCCGGCCTCGTTATCTCGTTCTCACGTAAAGCGCTCCTTAAACAGGTTGTTGTTGCTGGATGTTAGCCCGTGGTACTGACGTGTGGCTATCCGATGCTAGGGTTCTCTGTCGAAGCGATTGGTCCCCGTAACAATATTACTTCTACTCCTGAGTTCATTAGGCCTGCTATCAATCCAAGAGCAGTCTGCAATATTTGGGGACCTTTATGCCAAACCGGCTCCATAGTAGTCGGTGTAAATATAACGAACATGACCAGTACAACAACCGTACCGTGCTCAGAGTACCTCTCAGCACAGGCCGAGTCTGCAATGCATGGGTACTTGGCCAGTAGAGGCACAAACGATGTATATTTCATGGGACTCGATGATGATTATCATTTAAGTTTTGGTCGCAGTCCAGAATGTAAGTCTTATGCGGACCATTTTCCAATGACATTTGACCCTGCCGTTGAAATCCCTACAAGTGAGGATGGAGTACAACATGCCTCAAGGTTGCGAAGAGGGCCTCACGGGTTTCATTCATCTGCCGACGCCACTCTTATATCTAAACGCTCCGGTAGTTTAAGCTATTCGAATTGTGGGAGCAATCAACTGAATAGTCCGGAATACTACATTCCTCCTGGCATTTCGAGATCTGTTTACGGATTTGGGGGGCCAGTGCTAGATTACTACTGTTGCGGAGATTGTACTCTTCGTATCGACGAAATCAGACTGCTTTATTTCCCCGGACCAACTACCAGTAATTGTTCCACGAGTAATACCTTGACGAGTTCGTCTTCTATCCTACTTACAAGATCCAAGAAGGTCGAGCCTCGTGTAGCGTCCCTTATGACCAATGGATCTATTTTCGTCTCGGATGGATACACCTAGTAAGCCTTCTTCTTGAGTCCTGTCCCCATCAATAATTCTAATATGATGCTAGTACATCTCCCTCCCTATATCTGCAAATCGTTGGGACAGCAAGTGTAAGAGATAGTTGCGGGGTGGTTGGTCCCGTCTACACCAATCCGATCGTGGCAGTACCCATGGGCGGTCTCTCTACTATTTCATTGAATCTCTCTATCGGAGGAACTTTCTACGATATGCCTTGGGCTAGACAGTCGGTAGATGTGTATACAAATCCTGTCAGAACTGAGGATCTTATATGTCCGTCATGGGGTCTAGCTGGCTCATTCGCTGGGAAAGCACCTACTATCGGACCGCCTTACTATCCAATAATCCATCCACCTTCGGAATTGCTAAAATTAGATCCTTCTTGGAAATATTGCACCAAGTGGGTGCAGAGAATGTATGTTGATGGGCCCTACATGTTTGAAATTTTCGATCCACCAAGAGCCTTGAGTCCTGTGGCTGCAATGACACCTCCTACGACTCTAGCAGATCCTATCACTCCAACGCCCATAGAGACAAAATCGACTGTACTGCCTTCAGCTAAGCCAGCTGATTCTGCTTCACCCAACCTTCCCGAAATCACAGCAAAACCTTCGTTGGATCCTGTACAAACGATTGTTGCTCACCCGAGTTCTTCTCCATCAGTCGATCCAGGACAGGGAGCTCATTCTGATCCTGGAAGGTTGCTTTCGAACGACGTGAAAAGCACGGCTACAGACGCTCCTCAAATCTCATCTTCAGTCGGTTCAACATCGATCGTTCTACAGGATCCAAAAATAAGTGCAGGAAACGAATTGTTATCTGACAAGTTAACAGAACCTAAAACACCAACAGCATCAGAAGCTAATCAGGGGCCCAGTCAGCACACAGAGCAGGAAATTGGGCCTGCCATAAACAGCGTACTTGGAGGAATATTCCCTGCGCGTCGTCCGATGTCAAACGATCTTTCAATGCCGCCTGCTGAAGGGAACGAAAATCGACAGACAACTCAAGGACTCGGAGAAATCATTTACAGCGCGTTTGGTACTCCTAAATCCGCTGAGAGCTCAGAGAACAATGGTGCTATCAACGCTATTGAGCTACCCGCATCCCATTCTGCAAGGTTAATCTTTACGGCTGGAGGATCAACAATTACTGCAAACCCTTCGTCACCAATCTCAGTCGGAAGAACAATTATCTCCGCTGGTGGGCCAGCAGTAAATATTGCTGGAACATTACTCTCAATTGGTCCATCTGGCCTCATGATAGGATCCAGCATCGTTCCGGTGCAGTCAGCTGCTCTTGACTCCACGGTTGTAAGTGCTGCTGGCCAAGCGATCACTATCTCTGACCCTTCTGCCGTTACTATGGGGGGAACCACTCTTTCGGTCGGCGGAGATCCAGTGACACTAGCGCATACTATCTTATCACTTGCGCCATCGGGAAAACTCATGATCAAACCTGAGAAAGGCCACAACGGCGAATCGGCTAATACTGCCATCTCAGAAGCGTCTAATCTTGTCAGCCAAGGCTCGAGTAGCATTGCAGATATTGGCAGCCACAATGCAATGATTGCCACTTCTGCAGTCTTCACCGTAGCGGGAAAAGCATTCACTGCCAATCCATCTGCGTTCAGCATAGATGGTACAATACTATCTGCGGGCGGAGCCGGAATTATCATTTCAGGCACTTCCATCAGCCTCGCCTCTTCTGGACATCTAATCATTGGCAGCAACACAGAGATCCTTCGAGGCCCATCGATTTTCAAGGTTGCTGGTCAAACCTTTACAGCCAATCCATCCGCATTCAGCATTGACTCCACCACAATCTCCACTGGTGGATCTGGAATCACCATTTCTGGCACACCCATCACGCTAGACCCGTCTGGTAATTTAATAATTGGGAGCAGTACACACGTGTTGCCCCAAACTCCCTCAAATACGCCTTCTCTATCAGCATTCACTATAGGTGGCCAAACATTCATCGGCAACGCTTCCGCTCTCTCAGTGGATGGCAACACATTGCTCGCAGGTGGAGCCGGCGTCACTATTTCGGGCACTCCTATCAGTTTGGAAGCATCTGGGACCCTGCGAGTTGGAAGTAGTGATATTCCGTTGGTGACGAATGGAAGCTTTGGGCAAGGAAGACCTGAAGAATTTACAGGAGGACAGAGGAGGCCGGCAGTACCAAGCGCCAGAGTCCTATTGGGTGCAATGGTATTAGTGATCGGTGTTATTGAGGTAACTGCAATGTGGAAGCGGTGATTTCTATCAGACATAGTGCCGGTTTTTCGCATCATTTTGGCTGAAGGTAACCAGCCAGCGATATGGAGGGCCAGGAGTGGATAAGCAGGGAGGAACGCTCACTTGTTTCTCCCTTTGGTTCCGCTCAGCCCTTTGTCGTGAAATGAAAACAGAGGAGACGCAGAAGTGAATACTGAGCAATGAGAGAAAATCATTTATTGGAACAAGAGCAGCAGTGATGTCTGGTGTCTGATTTCCTGAATACATTAATCCTTCATCTGTTTTGATCTTTACGCATGTTCCCCACTCGCGTCTCTCCGCTTTTCCTAAGATAGCTATACTATTATGCTTTCAAGAGGTACGTGTGTGAATAGGGGTTCAGTAAGATCCTGCGTCTTAATAGCTGGCCATGGGTTCTAGTGGTGGGCGAGTGCGGGGGTGATAATGGTGACGAGGCATAGAACATTTTCGTGTGCTTGAGTGAATTGAATCCAAGAATTCTCAACCTCGCCGTTCCTCCACTTTGACATTTGACTCTAGTGTTGCCAGCAGCTTTGACGGGCTTATCTATGACCCCTATATTGACTTGCTAGCTAGATTAAAGCCTTTGATCCAGTTCGGGGCAGACATCTAGGCTGTCACTTCGTGGGGGAGTGATAGAGCGACTAAGAATGTACGATCTATTTCTCTGGTTGTGAAAGTGTAGATGCCCTGGAACGAGGAACGAGAGTAAGGGAATGGTAACAGGCGACCGGGGTTTAGGAGGCTTCACACCGGAAAAACTAGTCTTGACATTTCCTAAAAGAGTTTGGTGCAAATTACGCAAAAGGGTTCAAGACGAATTACACAAAAGAATTTAGATCAGTCATCAGAATGTGCACTGATAAGCCATCAAGCATAATCGAGATATTCCCTCACTTAATATCAAAATTGAGCTATAAATATCATCATGAGTACGACTTGATGAGCTTATCATCAGAATTAACTAGCTATTCACATGACGAGAGCATTTCGCTGATTCTAGTTCATACTTTTCATTTCTCGGAATTATCCAGGGCTTAGCGTGCGAAGCGCACCCCCACGACCCCCAAGTGTGTTGCGACGAAAGAATCTGCGCTAACCCAGTCAGGCTATAATATCCAGTCAGGGCATTGACTATCATGACTCAACAGCTCGAAGGTTTATCTGGGAGCTGTACGTCTACCATGGTTGCAGTCGCTGCAACAATCAGACCTCCATTTGCCGACATACTTTACTTGTGGCACTGAGTCCGTGATCTTAGTTTTCCCTACAACATTTTCGCCTGGAAAGACTCGAGGAAAAAACACATCCCAAAACAGATGACAACGGCGTGTTCCGCATGAAGGTTAAACGCGGCGACCTCTGTTATACTGAGGACATAGTAAGACCGACTGCATCTTATGACTTTACACTGTACGCACGGTATAAGGAAATATCTGTAGGAAAATATGATAAGCCGCAAAAACCATTTGTTAAAGTATTTCTGGTACTCAGTCTGAGCCCGAAAAGAAAGGCATCGCTGGAATATAGAGAAGACTGGAATGATTTTGAGAGGCACTCTCGTAACGTATACTATTCGTTCTATTCAAAGCTTAACTTAGGACAAACCAAGAACCAGAATTAGCATACCGAATAGCTTGTGGGTGCCAATCCCTGCTGAGAATCGCGAAAGCACCAAAGCCTTCCAGGTGACGCGTGGCAGGCATTTATCTTCCAGCTATTTGTCCAGCCCTCAACCCGTGCTAGGATTTAATGATAGCCTATGCGGAACGGCCAATTGGCCGTATTCCACAACAGTCGGATCCTTGGCTTCTATCGCGTCAAGTCTCTCTATGTCTCGAATAATCTTGACAATACGACATCGATTTTTCAATCCGATTGGGGCGTCAGGCATGGTTACATCCGACGCGGTGAGACTTAGTGATGTGTGGCGAGAGGATAGCTCGTCTAGACCGCCTTCAAAAAGCCCAGCTAGTGTCCCTGCCAGAATATGTGCTGATACTAGGGTCTTTGCTAGGCTCTTCCAGTCCCAGAGCGCACCGGTTTTGTCAGGGTAACTTAAATCCTTGAGACGGCATTCCTTCATGTCAAGATCCCATAGATACTCGACGAGGTCGCCCGTAATAAGTTGCTCCCGCCAGAATGCCTGATTCAAAGGGATGTGGCCAGCGAGGGTCTTGCTGCATTGATGCAGCCTCAGGGCTGGAGTGGTTTGCAAGTTTGAGACTATCTGTGAGACTATCTCGGTAGGAAGCCTTTCAATGGAAGAGATACGTGAAATGGTATGACTGGATGTTTCAGTAATCTCCACATGGTCCGTCAAGCTTTCATTTTTGACGTCAATTCGCTTTAATCGCGATAATATATAAGTAGTCAACCCGGGTATTTTGTCTGGAGGTGAACAGAGCCACTATTGAATTAACATAAGAGATGAGCACGCGAATTGGTAGAAGAAAACGGTGTAGTTGACAAGGTTTGACTCACCTCCCAACCAGGACACGAGCTCCATGAAAATCCGTCAGCAAATTCTTGCGCACCGTAATACTGATGTTCCCACTCTAGACCGAAGGGTGCGAAATCCCAACCCTCACCAATTGTATTACGCAAGTGCAGGCGCAACATGGCTTGGTAGTAACTCTGCACATTTGCAAAAGCTGTAGAGGACTTGTTCGCTTGGCGAGAATTGCGTCGACTGGTCTGAGCCATGATGTGTAGACAGCAGTCGTGTATAGGATAGAGAACCACGCCAGCCTCGTCCTGTTCAAATACTTGCCATTTTCGCCCTTTCATAACCGCCCACTTGGACGACGGCGAAGGGAAGGTGTTCTCGATGGAAACGCACATAAATTCTGCATCGCTTGCAGGGGCTGAGACGGAAAAGTGGGAAAGTTCAGAATCATCATCGCCACTGAGGAAAGAAAGATTCTCAGAAAATCTCATATACCAGTCGTTGCCCCATATTTTATCGGTCATGTCATCGCATCTCATTATACTCTGGGGGTAACCTACAGAAAACTGCAATCACCCACAACTCGAAATTCACCTAACCACTGTGCTCGGTAGACGTCAACCACTCGCCTTGCCGATAGCTGTTCCAAGATAGAAAAAGACATACTTTGGTTTGTACCTTCGGGAGGACATTCTCATCATACTCCCCATGTACGTCAGGGATCGTATTGATGTCCTCGAGAGGGCCACCACATACGGCGCAGTAAAAAACCGCACGGCCCATATCGCAGCCCCCAACGTCGGTTTCGGTAAGTTTCACTAATATTCAAGAGCTTGGCTCCAATGTCTTGGATTCCTACATGGGCGATTAGATACGGCAAGTTTAGGCATAGGTTCTTTACCACCAGCCAAACAGAAGAAGAGCCGAGGGAGTAGCGTATCAATATATCTTCTGGGAAGTTAAGGGAAACGTTCAGTGTGAGACATGACGAGCTTGGATCAGCGGTTGACCGTCATTCACAATCGGGATACTTCAACTTCCATGAAAGCCTCTGCCAAGACTCGCCACGCCTTAGTAGTGGTGTGTACTCTACGGACGTATTGGAATAATGCAGATGGAGATGGCTCGTTGCGGCACATGGAAATCTGAAACGTGGCTTGACCAGTGTCATCGACGATAGATATCCAGATCTGGATTCAGATGCAGCGACGCAGGTGCTTCAGTAGCAGTATCCGAGGTAGCTACCTCGACATTTTGGTAAACCACTCACCCACTGAAGGATTATCTTTTTATTCTCCGAGACCCCCCACGCGATCATTTGGCGCGCCAATCCGATTATCGCGGCACGCGAGTCTCCGGTTTCCGTCTCTCTTTCCGGGTTAGCGCATTCCACCTGCATGTTAATAGGGACTGGAGTAGTCTCACCTCAATTTCCACTTCAACCACAACTCTCAGCTTAACGGGTACAAACGTATCATAGGGATCCCGACACTATTTACCACCACACCCTCCAGAATGACGATTTTCGCTAAGTCTCCCGTTGTGCTTGTATGCTTCGCTTTAGGGAAGACTGATCCTGGCAACGTACCGTATGAAGAGAGAAGTATCGTTGCACTCAGTTATGATTCAGGTGACATGGAAACTGTTCTGCTTTGGCCACTACTACTATTCCTTCTGTTTATACATGATTATTCTATCTCTGTCGACATACTTCGTACCGGTACCTACTTGCCAAGGAAATTATCTTTATTTTCTGCTACTCTGTTCATGCCACTTCCATCTTGTTTCCTAATCGTCCCGCTGTTAATTTGTTGTTGATACTCCCGGTACCTGTATTAGAAGCCGACCCCACACTACTGCTGGACCGCTTACTACCTACTGCAGTCCTCCCACGACAGCTTCTGGTCCCAGCTCAAAGTGGCTCTCTTTCATAGTTCCGTCTGCAGGTCTTGTTCATCACTAAGATCTATACTTACTTTCTCATTGGCTTGGTGATGTCTTCGCACTTTCTTCTGTTGTCTTCATGACTTGTAGATCGTTGTTACGGCTCATAGTACCGTTGGGATGTCCGATCATGATGCTAAAGCCTATATAGCTCCACTTGCAGCAGAATGTGCTCGTTCTTGCTGGGACATTATCTGATCACTGGGGCCTGGCATATGGTGATAGATTGTCGAAACATTTCCTTCTCTACATGTCTTACTCTTCCATTGTTCATATTACTATGGGTCGACTACATTCCTTACTTCTGTGCCTGTTCTGTTTTGTTCCTATGCAAATAACGTACGCCAAGGAGGCATCGATAGTCAACCATAAAGCATCCCACAGCATCACTCCAGCGAGCAACCGTGCGACAGTAACGATCAAGACCAGCACATATACCATTAATCCCGCACACGTCGTTATCGCGAGCCACACTTTGCTGCCAGGTGGTGCACCTATATTAATTAATGGCGAAGAAATTCGCCTAGATTCGTCCCGGAACTTGATAGCTGGCAAGACCACTCTTTACCATCATCATAAATATGAAACGAAAACATCGAAAGCGGCCTTGCACTCCAACAAGGATGTCAAGTCCCGTTCAACTCTGAAACATTCAACGGTTGCGCCTTCACGCGCTGCTGTCCCATCTCACAGCAAGACCGCTCATCAGCCAACAACGAAGGAGGTAAAAACAACAAGCCACCAGCGAACCTTGAGCAAGGCCGCCACAAAACCAACCCCACACCCAAAGGCAAAGTCGGACGGGTCGAGTACTACTACGAAGAGTCCGGTCGTTGTAGTGCCTCATCCTGTCGTACCTGGTAAGGCTTGTGAAGACAACTCACTGTTCCGCCCTCGAAAATGACCAAGGCTTACTGTTCCAAATAATAGTTCCAGTCGTACCGCCTGTGATCCCTCCTGTGATCCCACCTGTGGTCCCACCTGTGGTCCCACCTGTATTGCCGCCTGGGCCCGGTAGGTTTCCAGATTCGTGCATCCTTCATGCTATCAACCCTAGCAAAAGAGTTACGCAGTTGAGGCAGCGGTACTGACCAGCATGTAGGACCGAAAACACCAGAATCGCCATCCCCACCCACGCCGTCCCCAACAAGTTCATCATGTCCAAGTTCAGCGACCACGTGTGGCAGCTGCGACTTTGTATACGACTCCTATCCGCTTGTGGATGACGGTTCTCCACAAAGGAGAGCACTAGCCGGTCGCGTTATGCTCGAAAAACGGGCTCCTCCAGCACCCACAACCATGATTGGGGGAAAGATGTGTTCCGTTGCTCCCTACACCGCGAAGCCTGCTTACCCTGCTGGGTATCAGATTACATCAGCCGAGGTTGTGCCCACACCGTCTATGGACGCGTTCTTCAAGACGGGCACCTACTGGGCTGTACCCACAGCCGGCACTAATTGCGCAGCTCCAGGATGGGCGTTCAAGGATACCGCACAAGTCCTAGCAGATGGATATACGATCGGAGGGCGCAAAGCGAAAACGGTTAATATAGATCATGTTTGTAAGTAAAAGCTCCTACTCTAGTCATAACTGTAGAGGCCACGGATCTGAGAATAACCTTGACTGATGATGGTCGAGTAGATGAGAAAGGAACTTTGGACGAATTCTTCCAAGATCAAATAGCCGGGGGCTTCACGTGTCCTAACATCCAAGCTCTTTTTGATGCACCAGGTTCCATGGACGGAGCAACACGTCTCAACAAGATATTCGCGCAATTAGCTTCTTTCGAGAACCCCGACTTTTTGGGGATGGATGCTGGATTGAATGGCCTGAAAGGAAGTGTATGTTGGGACAATATTTTCTATCAATCTTTGAGCTTCTCACTTTCAAGCGTTTCTGTTCTCTGTTTCTCTCCTCTATAGTCACCTACCTTACCAACTTCTTTTTCGATATCCCAAATTTCTCATTATTCTACGAAAAATGGTTCCATCCTAAAGGTTGAACTTCTCGTCTCATGGTAGCAATATGCCCTCAACGTTGCTTTGCCCCATTGCAAAGGATCGAACATCTAGCACTGTTTGATGACCCTCAGTGGAACCTTTAATGGTAGTCTTCCATCATTCACTAACACTATGTATCAGCTCTGGAACCCTGGACTACAAGGAATTAGCAATCATAAAGGAAACCCAAACGCAATTCTCAGTCTGCTCGGTAACATTGCAGTTGTCATGTCAATGGTTCAAGACCCCAAGGTTAAGAAACTGTTCGAAGACACAAATACGCGCATATACCAAGCATTTCAAGGAATCGATGCCCTGTTAAGAAAAAAAGCCAGCTGTAATCAACCAATCACTTCAGCAGGCGGCGGAGGACCGTTGTCTGCAACCTGGGCTCCTGCATACTCCTCTTGGATAGCTAAGAAGGTATCTAGCCAAAATGCACTTATAGTCAGTACCGCCAGTGCGCTCGGTGATAGCCTCCTCCAGTATCAGGCAAACAATAATGGCGCTGGAAATAAACTAGCAACTGCCTTTCAATCTTTCACAAGAGCTTACGTGATCAATACGATGACATTCAACTATGATCTCAGTGGGCTGGCAAATGCGCCTATGATCATTCAGCGGGACCAAGAGGCTTGCATACCATCGTCAACCCCAGCCTCGGTCCCTGCGAGTCCCAGCGCATCTGCTCCCCCTAGCATGACGAGTGCCCCCCCTCCAATTACGTTTTCAAGTCTTCCCTCGGTGACGATGTCAACACCAATTCCAGCTCCTAAAGACACGAGTATTCCTCCGCCACCAGCAAGTTTGCCTCCTCTAGCAGGAATAGCCACCTACGCAATTCGAGTATACCATTACGCCTCCTGTGCCAAAAGCCCTTGTACCGACTCGGCACACGTATACGATATTAAACCCGGGACAGCGGTTAGCCCATGCAGCGGACCTGGAGTCTTTTCCCAACCTTTGATTTCCGCCTCAACACCCGATGCGGCGGTTCAAGTCGGCCCATTTACTTCCAATGGGTTCGTGGACTGCGTATTCTCTGGAACAGCGACTGGTGGCTCCCTGACATGCCCCGGGCTTGCGCAGGGAACCCCCATAAACTGTGTTGTGCCAAAGGTGCCCATGAATGTGAATTGTGGGGTTCCTGTAAATGCTATAGCTGATTTCGCTTGGGAATTGGGATACTGCGAATGGTGAGAGCAGAGTTGAAGACAGGGAGATAGCTGATATTTTGTTAATAATATGTAGTAAGTAAAACCCATAGTACTAGTAACTAATAGAGCATAAAACTTTGCATCTTCACAAACTTAAGATGATTCTTAAGACGTCTTCATATTTCTTAAATACTCGAATCCCTTCTATATTTCGTATTGACGCATCTCGAAGATACCTTCATCAAGATTTGATCTACGTTGGCATTTAGGCGCCCGACAATCGGCAGCACGTAGTCGATAGACATCATCTCACGATTGTAGCGGTACATCAATGTCGAGACGAGTATCTGTTACTCGAGATTGGTCAAATATCTCCCATACACGGCATTACTCTACACGACAAACGATCATTGCATGAACACAACAAAGCCAAGACTGAAAGAGCCTTATACGAAATGATGGCGAAATCGAAATTCTTTGCTCAGCTGCGTTACAGCAAGTCTCAGTTGCATTGGCGCCTGGCCCATAAGCATGATATTTAGACATAAGATTTATTTTCTGGTCTTATTGATGCTTGGGATTCGGAAACCAGAGATGGTTTTACTGCTCGCTGGCTCGGATACACATGGGACTAATTTAGCAGCAATGCTCTTTCATACTCTTCTAGAATTGCAGCGTGAGACCCATACAACATTTGCATTCGCGAAGAAAATAATGAATCGGGGGACTTCCACCACGCGAAGTTTTAGCCGTTGGTGTAATGACACTGGAGTGCCAAACTACGTACCTCATCAAAACGAGGCGTACTCTCCGAAGCCATTCGTAATCAGACTGAAACGTCGGGTTGACGATTTTCTATTAAACAGCTTGACGGCTCTTCCGATCTAGTTCTTGCTATTGCTCAATCAGCCTTCTGCGCATGTGGTGTAGGCAGGAAAGTTGCATGGGAAGATCCTTTGCATATTCAAAAATGTCGATTACAGTTGCGCGAATCGATTGGTTGTGTATAATCGTACTGCAACCTGGTTATACAGCAGGAGAAGGCCATCCTAGTTTAGGCCGTTACCAAGAGCGGAAGGAGGTGTTGCAGACCTGGAATGGAGTTAGGTTTGCAGCACGCACAATGGGCTTTTGGTGGGGTCCAAGCCTCGATGGTAATCCTGGTAGAGATAGATGTTGCACATAACAGAAGTGACAGAGCTGCGGAACTCTTGGCCAGGAAAGACTAAAATGCTTATAGAACATCTTTCTCATTATTAAGGTATGAGGGTCAGAAGGAGCATATGTGCATGTATCTGTACATAGTTGAACTACAGTAGGAAGCTGCGAACAGGTGGAAGGTGACAACTCTGAACCCCCTAGCGCCAGCCGTATATGTAGGAGCGGAGATTACTAACCACAGGGGTAGCAGTACTGTTTCCTATTTTCAACACACATCAAGCCAGGATATCAACAATGCAGGATCCGAGTTGAACGGGGCACTACACCGGACAGACGCTGCGCTAGCTGACGGTTGGGCTGCGAGTAAACCACTGGTGTCATCGTCAGTGGAGGTTCGAGATGACAATGTTCCTGCGCCTTGTCCAAGGCAAAGCACAATGCACAGATGGCTACAGAGGTACTCACTTTTACTAATAGTTCTACAAGCTTCGCAATTTAATGTACAGATCCATAATTAAATTTCTCCTTGCACTGATGTTGTGACAGTGGATGAAACGGTGGGCAAGGGTTATAGGCCGATAAGAAGCAAATTGAACGTTCTACGAGCGCTTATTTACATATGCGTCGCATAAGCTTTGAAACTGTTTCAATTCGACATTAAGTCTCACATATGCGGGGCCTATGCCAATTATAAAGTTCGTCTTATAGTCAGTTGAACAAATCGTCGAATTCTTTGGTTTAGAAATTCATTCTGTTTAGCATTCGGTAGTAATTATCATCAGAATGTGTCCATCTTTCTTTTCAACCCACGTTGTAAACTTGCTGCTTCAAGAGAGTTCAGCTCTCATACCTCTAGTGCAGGAAGACCCTTAAATCTGTTGAATTGTGGTATAATATAAAATCATATGAATGCTTACAGGCATAGAAAAGGTTTATCGCCTCGGTTGGGGGCGACAAGATGTAGCTCCTGCGGCGCAGGTTCACCGAGCACAGAGTCTTCAAGGAATTATACAAATTCTTGTTATGCACGTCAGATTTGTATGCTGAGCCTCGATTTTGGAGCTGTCCGCATCCTTCTCATCAAACTGCATCGATTGATCTTCGTTTCACAGTTCCATTTCATTATGTGTCCACTAGAATGGTTCGCGTTCACTGCCTTGGGAGATTGATTGAATACAAAAGATCCCCCGACGTAAGCTGGATTTTCATCTCTTGTTGTCCATTGTCATCAGATTTAATGGTTAAATAACAATGGTTCTCTCAACTATCAAACAGATACTCTATTTGCTATATGTACTTGCCGTGCAGTCTGGAGCTGGTTAGTTCGATACTTTCATTTCCAAGCTTCTTGCAAGCTTGACACTTTATGAATGTGAAGCTTGTGCAGAAACAATGCCGTTACACATTCAGAGCTACAGATGCACCCACTCGGGTTTAATACTGATCATGGAACAAATAGAATCACTGAAAACTCCATCAAGAACAGAGTCTTTGTTCAACGTCCCTGAGGGCCAAAGGCATTCAAACCACTCCGAGTCATCAAATCTTAGCTCGCGGGACAAATTTGATCCATATTCGGGCAGCGGTGTCTCTACGGTCAGTATCACGGTCGATGGCCTTGGCACGAGGAAATGTGTGGCGACACAATCGCTTCCTACGCTATCCTTCCCCATGGAAACAGTAAGGCACCAAATGATCACTGTTTCTGGTCCCACCATCGGATCATTCTATGAGGATCTTGCATTTAGCTGGTTGACTACAACGTTCATTGGAGCGACGTCCATATACATTACAAAAACCAGACAGAAGATTCCTCAATTACAGTCTAGTGTGGCACTCCCAAATTGTTGTGGCCAATGCGTATTGTACCTTCCGATGGTTGATGTTCACTATTGGCCTGTACCAGGAGCCCCTACCGCTTGCACAAGCGGCAGTTCAATTCTAACATCAAAAGCCGTCTTACCGTCAAACAGCGTTGGGCGTCGCTTTGTGTCAATAGGCGGCAATCGTTCAACTGTCGTCGGATCTGATGGATTCACGTAGTAAGCTTATACTCCGCTCTTGAAAGTTAAGCAAGTAGATGTCGCTGATACTAGCAGTACTTCTCCTTCGATATACGTCGCATACCACGACATAAGTGCGTCAGATCGATGTGGACAAGTCGGCGTTCGTTCATTATTTGCAATCCAGTCGAGATGTACAGGACTCGACTGACGATGATTCAGGAAAAACACACCTCTATCACAATGTCCTTTGCTCCGGGAGAGCTGTCGAGTCTCGAGAGCGACGTCATCACAAAAGTCTTTAACGAGGCAGACATACCATGCCCTCCACCATCACTGATAGAATCGCAAAGTTCATACTACAATGCTAAATTCTGGGATGGGCGGCCCAATCCTTCCTCGTATGTTCCAGTCATTGCGCCACCGCCGGCCCTCCGAAGACTTGATCCAGCTTGGGGTGACTGCATTCAATGGAGCTGGCAAGGATTCGATCCTCCTAGAGTCTTGGTTCCGGTTCCTTCTCGTGGCCCTACGACGACGTTGTCTGAAGATACTAAGGCAATACCAACCCCTGCAATGCCGTGCTCAACACCTTATTCTGGGCCTACTGAGACCGCACTGGCGAACACTGCTGGCGTCTCCAGCGCAGAAATCAGTACCTCCGCCTCCGGAATCCCAGTACACAGTATTCACGGTTTAACAGCTCCATTACCTACATCAAAAACTACAGCATTGAGTCCTGATTTTTCCTCTCGGTTGGCCGTTACCATTACATATTCCGAAGACTCGGCTGACATTCCTTCGGTGTCATGGTTAACGAGCGTATCATCGAATTCCCACAAGAATCTTGATCCATCAGGACACAATGATACAATGCAGTTTGTTTCCAGCTTGGTGACCGTCAATTCACCGGCTCCGCCAAATCGAATTTCTTGTGCTACAAGTGAAGTGGCTCCACCGACGTCCGCAATATCGAACTCGCTGACAAGTCTGACCCGAAGTAAAAGCGGCAATCGAAACGGAAGTGACATCATCGACATTCCGTCGATTGCAAACGAAACATCTAGGAACCAGAGTAATTTCCAAGCCTCGTTCGCGGGAGTAGCTGGCAGGAGTGTTGTCGAGATGACAGGGGTATTTTTGATGTTCACTCATGTTGCTCTGTCGTGGTTGTTATAACGATTTTCGGAGCCACCTGCTGAAAGAAACGATTAAGCGTCAGCAGTCCAGTGTTCTATCGAGCAAACTTCATTTTCCATCATAAAGCGGAATTAATAGTTATCTTGTTCTATGATAAATCTACGGTTTGTCCCCTCTTTCAGAACTCGTCTGTTCACGTCTCAAGCTTGATGCTCAGAGTAGCAGCTACAAGATTCACTCATTCGCTTCGCCGATAGGGCTGAACACTGCATCATTTACTGGATCGAACCTTCATATTTTTCGATTATTTTTGAAGCATTGAGTTCGGTCGACTCAGGGCTACAGTTATGTCTTTCCAAGTATGTCGGGTACTCAGTGCGCGAAGCTCACCTTCGGCCGGGAAACAGCTGCCAGGCGGAGGACTGAGCGATTCAGCGCATCGAAATATCCTCAACCTTCTTTACTAGATCAAACCTTCATATTTTTGGATTATTTTGAAGACTTGAACTCAACTGATTCAGAACTACAATTATGCCTCTCAAAGTATGTGGGGTAGTCAGCGCGCAGGAACTGATCCGGGCGGGGGCAGGTGCAGGCCGGTTGGGGACCGGAGCAGCTCTGGGCGGCAATATCCCCAACCTCATTTTCGGGATCAAATCTTCATATTTTTCAATTAATTTTGAACCGTTGAAGTCGCCTTGGCCGGCTCTACAATTCGTGTCATAGAAAGTACCGGGCTCGAGGGCGTCTAGTAGGAGCTCGGGCTGGTGACGGATTGACCGAGGGGTGGTGACGGATCGACGTGCCAAGCGGATCGACGGTTTGAGAGCGTCGCAAGCCCATGGGCAAATTTCCATTTCCATTCGCATTGCATAGAATTGCCCCATCCAATATCTATCTCTCGGGCTATCTATCATCTATCACCTATCGCCTCAGATATGGTCTCTCGAGCCATAGACACCAAGCCATCGGCTACTCAAACGCCTCCCGAGATTGTTCAGGCTGTCACTGGACATGAGAAGCGCCTCGGCTCCGACACTGCAGACGAAGAGCCTCAACTCCAGCTTGCAGGCCAAATCGAACAAGAACCCCATCTGTCAGCCTCCTCCGCTCATACTAATAATGTTGTGCCAACAACCAAGCCGCAATTCCTCGTCATCTTCATTGCTCTCATCCTCGTCATCTTCATTGCCCTCATCCTCGCTTTCTTCTGCGTAGCACTCGACAACACTATCATCGTAACCGCAATCCCTCGCATCACAGACATTTACAAAACTCTGAATGATGTTGGATGGTAAGTGGAGTTTCTCGTTGCCATATGTGCAAGTATCTTATCATCTCAATCCTGACCTAGATCCTTAGGTATAGATGGCTCTGCCTTCAACGTTCCCACCGCTCCACTTATCCCCTTCGTCGGGAAGATCTATGCAATATGCTCGACTAAGCTCACCTTCCTCCTTGCCCTGTTCATCTTCGAAGTCGGCTCCCTGCTTTCGGCTGTGGCTCCCACCTCGATCGCTTTCATTGTTGGTCGTGCCCTCTCTGGTGCAGGGTCTGCGGGCATCTTCAATGGAGCACTAGTCACCATAACCATGATCTCGCCGTTGGACAAGAGACCAGCATATCAAAGTGTGATCGGCGGGATATATGCGATTGCGACCATTATTGCCCCCTGATCGGTGGTGCCTTTACTGACTCTTTATCCTGGCGCTGATGAGTTGACATTTTGAGTAAAAAACAGGAACTGACGAATTGCATGTGCTTTTACATCAACCTTCCCATTGGACCGCTAGCAGCAGCCATGTTGCTCGTTGCTTTGCATTTACCGTCTTCACCCCGCCCACAGCAAACATGAATGCAACTCCTCTGAGACCTCGACCCAGTCGGCCAAATGCTCTTTCTTCCCAGCATCATCTGCGTCCTCATCGCGCTACAATGGCCAGGAACAGTATACGCTTGATCATCTCCCCGAATTATAGTGCTCATGGCTGTCTTTGCTATTCTCCTTGTCGCATTCATCATTAACGAGCTCTGAATGGGCCCCAAGGCGACTATCCCTCCCAAAGTCGCATCCCAGCGCACGGTAGCTGCCGCATCCTGCTTTGCCTTCTTCAACTACGCTCAGTTCTTCATATTCGTGTATTTCATCCCGATATACTTCCAAGCCATCAGAGGCGTCGACGCAGAGCAATCCGATATCAATACTATCCCGCTCATCATGGCGAACAATGTCGCTTCTTTGACATCGGGTATTTTAATGACAAAGTTTGAAGCTTATGTACAATACATTTACGGCTGCTCTATCCTGATATTCATCGGCGCTGGTCTGATCACGACATGGCAAGTCGACAGCTCAAACGGCATGTGAATAGGCTATCAAACCATCTTCGGCTTTGACACCGATCTTGCCCTCGCTCTTTCACAAGTCGTCGTTCAACTCGGTCTCGCTTCACGGGACATCTCAATCGATATCAGCATGACTATCTTTCTTCAATTCTTTGAAGGTGTACTCTTCGTCTTTATCGGCAACAACATCTTCGACAGCAAACTTGTGCAATACGTCAGCGACATATTAATACATCACAGTAGACTGATTGTTGAATTGAGTTTCAAGTTGACATGTTGAATTCGACTTGATTCAAAGTTGAGTTGCTCACAATTTCAACTCAATTCAAGTCGAATTGAGCATATTTTCAATTCAACTCGACTCGACTCGACTTGAAATCGGGTCAATTCGACTCGACTCGTCAAGAACTCGAGCTTGACGTCAAGAGAGCTAAATATAGAAATTTTTTCGCTTTTTGCATTATTTCTTTGCATTACCTTTTTGCATTTGGTAGAAAGTCATGACGAAGAACATGAAGGCTGTTTGGTAGGGAGCCATGGTAGGAAGCCATGGTAGGGAGTCATGAAGGGAAGTCATGAAGGCCGTTTAGTAGGGAGTCATGAAGAGAAAACATGAAGGTCGTTTGGTAGAAAGTCATGAAGGGGAAACATGAAGGCCGTTTGGTAGGAAGCCATGAAGGGGAAACATGAAGGACGTTTGATAGGAACTCTGGAGAGCGAGAGGTCTTGGGGGCGCAACTTATCGGCGCACATTGCGAGCAGCGTCACTTTTACTAAGCACGAGATCTACTTCCATTTAGGTGTAGCTTGCTACCAAATACATGTAGATTCCCCACCATAAACTGATTTATTCTATTACGAATGCCGATTCAATAAGTCTCTTTTGTTGAGACTTTCTTTCATTCAATGTTGCTGTCGTCACCAAATTAGGCTTAGACCTCTTTCTCATCGACTTCGAAGTCACTACCTTCAACGTAGATTCTTGAGAACGACGTCTAGGCTGAAACTTCTGCTTTCATACGGTTTTTTTCTTCACTGCACGGTCAGATTTAATTGTTCTAGTCATCACAGATGAGACGAAAGAGAATGAAGATTCGTTGAAAGTTGTAGTAGTAGTATTAGTGATCGATGTGAGATTTTTACTATCTTTCGATCTACTTCGAAACTTGAACGTCATAATGACGAAGGATGAAGCGAAGAATGAGGAAAGATTCGATGACAGTGAGACTGTAACCTCACTGTTCTTCTTCTTTTGTTCATTTCTTTGCTTAGCAGTCTCACTGTTCTTCTTCTTTTGTTTATTTCTTTGCTTAGCATCTCGCTCAGCTGCTTTCGCTGCAGTCAAAGCTTGAGCATTGACTCTATCATGTTTCTTCTTTTGACGAAGCTCAGCTCAAACTTCTTTTCTTGTAGAAGATGACTTTGAAAACATCATGAAAAGTCTCTGATTCATCTTCTGCAGCTTCTCGTGTGTGACAGTCATGTTGACATGAAAGATAGACAGCTGATTGATTAAAAGATCAATCTGCTGACGTGATAACTTTTGATGCAGCTTCTGCAAGCTGACTGCTGCATGAAGAAATCTATTCTTATCAACATCGTGATATTTCGTTGAATTTGCATCATTCAAATTGATGAAGTCATCGTAGTATTTAGTCTGTCAGTTGTTCGATGCTATAGAAGATTCGTTCAGTCATCAATGAGAATGAAGAAGCGATATTGAGATCGAAAATTCTTGTATGCAAGCGCGTAAAAGATAATGTCTGCAGAGAAGTTCATATTTAATGTAAATATCACAGTCACATGAATCTGCAATGATTGACTGAATAGCGAGTTTCTTGACTGTTATTCATTCAGAATTGATCTTTTCTAGAGTTCAAATAATTACATAATTCACAAGCAATTGAAATGCTTCAAAATCAATGACTTGAAATCTATTTATACAAGATCTCTCATCAATCTTATGAATAAAGCAATATCATAGCTTCAGCTTGAACTTCATGAATTTAATGACATTCTTTAAATACATCTGAAAGTTCATGATGATCTTGAGAATAGAATGAAGACTCTCGTTTCGCTGTGAAGTCACTGTCTTAAGATTACAATATCATCATGTATAATATAAAATCATTTGTCTTTTCTTGAAGTATCAATCGATTCAAAAGTAGTCTCGATCAGACGAATGTAGTAGCATCAGCAATGCTGCTTGATTGACTTGCAGCTCAGTAATAGTACTGAATTTCACTTACTGTCATGTAGCATTCTATTTCATATGAGTAATGATAGACAGTTCTGACTATCATTGTTTTTGAAGAGAAAATTAAGCGAGAACTTGGAAACAGAGAGCTGACTATCATTGTTTTCGAAGGCAGACTATCATTTAACTTTCTGGGTCGATTTTCTTCAAAATTTCAGGTCTTATTCGTTTCAGTCAGCTGTATTCACGAACATAATATTGAACTCAACGACATCAAACTACATTTTTAGAAAAATGTTGAACATTGAGATTTTAGAGGGTTTTGCTAGCGCGAATCAGTTTGAACATCAAAACCATCAATTTCTCCCGCCCGGATTGATCTCTGCG
>JAABUI010000084.1_pt1 | contig 146757 bp, 128 predicted proteins | sample 5559111 | NCBI WGS metagenome assembly JAABUI01 (sample SAMN10711870, study PRJNA513365) | rock metagenome | isolation source: Antarctica rocks | place: Antarctica: Victoria Land, Buttleship Promontory | reverse complement strand
AAAAAAAAAAAAACCCCCCACCCCACACACCCCCAACCCCCACCCCCAACAAACAACCCCAAAACCCCCCCCCCCCCCCCCCCCCCCCCCCCCCCCCACCCAACCGCACGTACTGTAGATAATCCCTCTTTGCGAGTCCACAGAAGATGCGAATATTACTGTAGATGTATATATATATGCCTTGGAGGTTTGCTCGGCGTAATCTTTAGACTGGGTTCAATGAATATTGGGTTTAATCATATTTATGATTTTTTTTCTAAAAATGTGTGAAAGAGATGCTTTGTTCTTCTGGAGCGGAGATGGAAGGTTCGTAGCAGTGAGTCTCGTTGCTGGGGCTTGTCAAGGTATTTGTTGTTCTGGCGTTTTCTTACATATGTAAAGGCTGCTATAGATTAGCATCGATAGTTACTAAATCCCAGAATCCCAGAAACGTCGCAGGCTCGGTACAGAAAGCGCGAGACGATGCAGGTCTAGAATGGTATTTATTTGGTATTAGGATTAAAAGCGACGAGGTTGAAACTCGTGCAGGGTATACACGGAACTCTTCCCTTTTCCTTACCCCTTCCCCTTCTTTCGTCAAAGTCATCGCCATATCGTTCATAACCTCCTCCTCGCCTTCCCTTCGCCTCCCTCATACCCACACTACACCATCACCATCCCTAAATCATCACCACCCAAACCAACCCCACCACCACACTCACACCCCAACCCATCGGTTTGACCGCCCCCGCGGCGCCCTTGAACGGCACCACGGACGCGATCGGCGGGGTCACCGGGGAGGAAACAGGGATACTGGCCGAGGGCGCTGGGACGGACACCGAGACCGGGCTCGGGGCCGCGGGGGCTTCTGGCTGGCCTTCTGGGGCTTCCGTGACGGGGGATTCGGTGACGGCAGGGGCAGATACGGGTGCTGGTGCGGGTGCGGGGGTAGAGGGAATGGGGGCGACGGGCGCTGGACTGGATGGGATGGGAGCGACGGGCGCTGGGCTAGATGGAATGGGAGCGACGGGCGCTGGGCTGGATGGGATGGGAGCCACAGGCGCCGGTGCGGGCGTAGAGGCGGGGACTTCGGGTTGACCTTCTGTTGCTTCGGTGACGGTGGATTCGGTAACAGTGGATTCGGTGACGGCGGGCGCGGATACGGGCGCTGGTACCGGGCCGGATGGAATGGGAGCCACAGGTGCGGGCGCGGGCGTGGATGCAGGCACCTCTGGTTGGCCTTCTGTCGCTTCGGTTATGACGGATGTGGAACCAGATAGAGTGGCGGTGGAGATTGAGGGCAGAGGAACGACGGTTACGGGCGGTGGTTTGGGGGCTGTAGAGGCGCTGGTGACTGGGGTTGTAGGCACTGGTGTGGTTGGAACTGGTGTGGTGGGCACTTGCGTGGTTGGGACAGGCGTAGTGGGCACTGACGTGGTGGGGACTGGCGTGGTAGGCACAGGCGTGGTGGGGACTGGTGTGGTGGGTGCAGGCGTGGTGGGGACTGGTGTGGTGGGTGCAGGCGTTGTAACGACTGGCGTGGTTGTGACGGGCGTGGTGGGGACTGGTGTGGTAGGAGCCGGCGTGGTAGGAGCCGGCGTGGTAGGAGCCGGCGTGGTAGACACAGGTGTTGTCGTCACGGGACAAGTAGTCGTCGTGGTGTACGTGATTGTCGACGTTAGCGTTACCGGGAAAGAAGTTGTTGTAAGGTTGGAAGAAAAGGTAGTATACGTGACTGTCCAGAATTAGATCTTTCGCTTGAAAGTCGACGGGGCTTTCTTACCTGGGCAAGTTGTTGTTGTTACAGTGATTTCTGAAGTGGTGTAGCTGGTCACGACTGTAGTCTCAGTACTTGTGGAAGACTGAGGACTGGTGGTAGACTCCGTCGTCGTGGTAGACTGATGGTTTGGTCAGTTATGGTTCATTAGGCGAAAGGATACTTTCCAAGACTGACGTTAGGGTATGGGGTTGGTATAGACGTAGTAGGGGTTGTTGTAGGTGGTAGAGGAGGAGGTACAGTCGTACCCGAGGGCTGTGTAGTTGTGCCTGTCGTAGGACAGCCGTATTTGCAGGTAGTGATCGTGACAGTCGAGGTAGACTGTGTGGTTGAATAGTAGGTAGTCGAATTAGAGCTATATGTGGATGTTACAGGGCACGTCGTCAAAGTCGTGTAGGTCGTCATTGTCGTCGGCATCGGGGGGCTTTTCGGCGTGGTGTAGACGCTTAGGGTTGGGCATCCCCCTTTACAAGAAGTAACTGTGAGTGTTGAAGTCGAGAGCATGGTCGAGTAGTAGGTGGTCGAGTTCTGGCTGTACGTAGATGTGACTGGGCACGTAGTAGTGGTTGTATAGGTCACCATTGTCGTTGTCTCGGTCTGAGGATATGTACTTGGATGTGTTAAAAAGAAGACTCGATGGCTTATCTCTGAGTGACTTACCTCGTAGTATTGGTAAACCATCTTGGCTGTAGATCATTGGCCGCAACAGCAAGAGCCAAAGCTAGAAAAGCGAACGTGATTCTCATCATTATGAGATATATGACGAAAGGCAGCTTCAAGAGTGAGAAAGCTGAGCGACAACAATTGAGAAAGCTGAGCGACAGTAGGTATGGTACAGAAGAACCGTAGCGAGCGAGTTCTTGCTGTATATAATTTTACAGGTCCAAAAGGCTTTTGAGAGAAGCGGTGGCTGGCCGATGATGATAAGCAACATGGCAGGGACGGTGTGACGGCCCATGATGTACAATCAAGCAGTGTCACGTCAGACAAGCATGGGCGAGGGATCCTATCAAGTTTGTTCGTATGCCCAAGTCCCATGCATCAAGCCCGCTTGCTTTAGCTTGACGGCACGATACAACGTCGTACAGAGCAGCTTGAAATCGGGGGTTGGGCAGTTGAGGATTCGAATCATTGACGAATAAGAAGCAAACCAAGCTACCTAGTTACGGAATTACGGATAGCGGTCGGTAAGTAAGGTAAGGTCGTCAGTCTATCCTTGCCCTAAGGCTAAGGCACAGGCAGGTATGACATGGGCACGATGGGACACGAAGGAACAGTAGTAGCCTGGGACAACACCACAGAAGCAATTGTATCCGAGTCACCGCTGAAATTCCATTCTGGTCAGTACTACTACGTAGACAATGCGGATTGATCGAAGAAAAGAAAAGGGGACGCGTAAAAGCAGAAATGTGGGAAATGCAGAATGCTTACTCGTACCATGTCTCGCGCAGGAACGCCAATTCAAACACACAGGTCCCCGGTGAGAAGCAGAATCGGTATGCAAGTATGCGGACTACTACGGAGTACTGTAGGTAAGGCTGGGTGGGGATGGGCTGGAGAGTCTTGAAGGCTTGAAGCTTTGCCCTGTTATCTCTTGGACACCCCACAAGAGGTTGGTAGAGGAACGGAATCCTCGTTCCGTCGTGATCAAACATCAGGTACAAGATGGTGATGATGACGATGTAATAGGATCAGCTGATGCACTCGTGATCCGTGAAAGAGAGTGGGGGGGTGGATAAGGTGCTGTTGAGATATCGCTGGTTCTTGTGGTGATGCAGATGGACGGTCGCCCATGGAGCTCGATGCGCACCTAGGGATTCTCCTCTTTGATTAGTACGAGTCCATCTGTCGGGCAGCTTGAAGACAACGCGAGTACGAACAAGTCCGTAGAGTGCTTCACGTCATCTGCGGTCGGAGGAACCCAAGTACGCCAAGGTAAAGGTCAAGCATCGTATTTCACAGCGCCGTTTGGTTTAGATACTTTTGGTTGCGCCCGTTGATGGTAGTCCCGTTAGAGTTGCACGTCGCTAGCCCCACTCACCAACGGCTCACCAACAACTCACCAACAACTCACCAACAACTCACCAACCTACCGAGAAGCGACAATTTGGCTGTTCTTGACGTTATTCGTTCCAGAAGACCCAATCCGAAGAGGATTTTACACATGAGGTCACTGCTTGTTGACAGAACATGTTCCTGGAGTTTGTTGAGGGCACCGTTGAGTTTTGAGTGGTGGAAAATGATTTGGGTTGATATTGGCCCTGCATGCAATTGCCAGCCATCACGCCACTCATGCAGCAAGTGGGCCAGAGCACCCGCGAGTTCGTTCCCCCCCCCCCATCTGCACATCTGCACGAAGCTCGTATTCCTATCGGGACAAGAGATGATTGGTCGCACAAAACATGTATAGAACTCGCCTTGATTGGTCGCGTATCACTCGTCGCTTTCGTCCTCCGATCCACTCTGCCATCCATTCTCGTATGCTTCGCTGATCTCGCCAAGCCCGTTCGAGAGAGTCTCACGCTCCTCTAGGTTGACCGTTCTGCTTACCACTTTTTGCAACGTTTTAACATGTCGGGATACGCCAGATGTCGTGGATAGCGAAGCTCTGACCGCTGTTGTCGATGACTGTGGCTGCGAGAAGATGGCCGGGAAACTGTCCAGAAGTGGGAATTCTAGCGTGGAGCGGTACCTAAAGCATTCGATGATTAGCTGTGCGCAAGTATTGAAAGTACATGCACCCTGCAAGGCGACGTGCTTGGAGTAACCAATGGCAACTGCGCATCCACATATTGCATACTGACTTTTCAACGACTGGTAGATCAGCAAGTCGTCTTCTCTTCCTTGTCGACCCTGCTTCTTCTTCATCCTCGTCCTCGTTCCCGTCGAACTCCCCACGAAGAGTTTCCACTTGCCCAAATGTATGAGTTGCTTTATGATGCTGGCTAAGCGAGGCGACAGAGTGGATGTATCTTCCGCAAAAGAAATCCATGTCAAGATTTGCAGTAGTGGTCTGCGCATCGTCTTCGTCCAGCATAAGATCAATTCTCTTCGATCCAAGCATTCGACGATCGTGGCATCCTTTGACAAATCTGGATTTTTCAGCTTCCAAGACTGATGGATCGACAATGCTGCATTGGAGTTGTGCAATTCGCTGGGTGCCGTTCACATTAAGTGCTGCTTCCATGACATCAAAGGTCGCATGGTTTCTGCTACTATCCCTCAGTCTCGAGGGAAGCGTCGTTGTTTCGAGAGCCGTTGAGAGTAGCGCTGAGGTCTGCCATTGCGAGCTTCGATCGATTTCCACATACCGTGGTAGAACGGGCGGTATCGATATCGGAATATACATCGAGGCGTGCGTCGAGATCTCATACATTGATCTTGCAGCATTGACGGTTCGTAGCAATTGCGCGGCCTAGACGTTCCTATTAGCCAAAGCCATCCAAGACACCGAGCTCACTCCACCAGCTGCTCTAAACGTAACCTACCCTCTGCCCCTTCCCCTGCTCCTCCTCCACCCCCCACACCCAAACCGCCATCTTCCCGAACTCGTCCCTAAGCCTTTCTACATAGCTTGCCGCAAACCCACCCCACGCATCGTCTCCGCCCGCGAAGACCTGTATTCCCTGCATCTGATCACACTCCTCCGCCCACACTCTCACATCCCGATCCAGCAGATCATGCTCTTTGTCCATACCCGCAAATAATTCCTCCCCGCTCTCCCACCTCTCAAATGGCATGAGTGTAGATCCCAACTCATAATCATTAATCTGGACGATGGAGCGCGGGTGGTAAAAGACGCGGCTGAAGTCGGACCAGAACCTGACTGTATCGGTGGTCAGTTTTGGTGGAATGAGCAGCCCCTCATCGAGACCCCGTTGATACTCTGATTGGGGAATTGAAGTTTCTTTCTGGACCACAACGTTCCCGTTCCTGCTCTATCCCATGGATCGTTAGCGATAGCTTCAATCTCTCCGTTCACCCGCTTCGAGCAATTCCACACTCACCAGACCATGGCTTCTCTGGCATCCTCATCCCCAGCATCTACACCCTCGTAGCCCCCGCCCCATTTCTTTAATCCTCCGAAACCTCCTTTGAGATCATATATAAGCGTCCTTGGTGTAAATGTGTCCTCTCCCCTGGCGCCAATGCCAGGACGAAAGTGGATGTCATGGTCGACGGGCGAGGGGTCTTGGTTGTCGTAGGTGAAGTAGGATTCCTAGGGCGCTGGTCAGGTCTTCTTGGGGCGAATGAGATAGGCCGGAGTCTTTATGGAAGGGAAGGCTGGGATACCTGGGTATTCCAGAAGTGGGTAGCCAGGTAGTTTGCTCGATGGCCGAGCTGGAGTGTGAGGATTTCGTGCATGATTGGCAGAAGATCAATGTATAAAGTTTACATCGCGAGATATGAGACCCTTGAATTACGTGCTTAAAATCACTTTAGGCAGTTTCAAGCTTTTCGGTCACCGAATATAATTCCGGATTGTGTGCTTAATGTTAAAGTCTTCAAGTGGCACAGTTTTCTATAAGTCTAATACATTCAACGCTATATAGCCTCCTGATGCAGCAGAGATAAAACGCTAATCTACAGTTCTCCATGCCCCTTCCCCTTAGCTTTACTCGTCGCCTTGCTCTTTTCCTTCGTTGCTTTACTTTTCTCCTTCGTCTTACTTGCTTTGGATTTTTGCTCTGCTATCACCTCGGAGACTTCTTCGTCCGTCACCGATTGCGTCCCAGGCATATCATCGAGGTCTCCAAGTGAAATTGTTGACTCTTTGGCCTTTTTGGCTGATCCGGTTGTGGTTGATTTGGAGGTCTTGGTGGTCTTGGCCTTGCCTGTTTTAGGCTTCCCTGTGCTTTTTGGCTTTGGCGGGACTCGCATCTGTCTTTGAAGGAGCTTCATTACAACATCATTCAATTCCTTTGATTTGGCGGCAAGGTCCGATGAGAGTAGAACCGGGTCGTCACTCGGCGAGAGTTTAGCCTGTTCTTCGACTTTGACGTCCAACCAGGTTTGGACAGATTCTTGGGTCGTGGTCAGGGAATCCAGATCTTCTGCAGTGTATAGTGGTGGCTCTGGTAGGTTGGGAACTGCGGATGTAGTACTAGAGGATGTAGTCTCGTCGTCAAGTTCTGCAAATTCGTCGGTGGACGTTGGAGGCGCTGCCGTGGTCTGTGAATTCGATACGGAGGCTGATGAAGCTGCTTCTGCAACTGACATAGCTTCCCTGTGCTGCGATACCATGCTTGCCATGGCTTTCGTCTGATTGAGTGCTTCTTGAAGCATCTGGACTTCCTTCGGTCGCCTACGTGATTCCTCTTTTCGTTTCTGGATTGGGCCAACCAGACCACGGAGCTCATCAAGTCGCTCCTTTAAAGCTTCCATGCTCGCACCTGCTCCGTCGCCATATAGCCATTCACTAGCGCTCTTGAAATTTTCTTCGATTTCTGTACGTTGAGAGGCTGTCGACGCCGCAATGAAGTCCTCATCCTCCAAAAGATCACGAGCCCTATATGTGAATGATTCCAGAGTATTTAACGTTTCTTCGCGTTTTACTCGTAATCTATCCGAGGCATCAAATGCGTCGAGCCGGTCTTTGATACGCTGAAGATTCTCGGGGCTGATCTGAGGCAGCCCAGCAGCCTCTGTAGAGAAACTAACATAGATGATTTCGGTTCGCTTGGCATCCTTGGCTTTTTCATCGGCCTTTGGACCGTCCTTAACCGAGGAATCTGAGGTCTTGCTTTCTTTACTCGATGAGATTGTGGAAGATACACCTTGAGAGGTGGAAGTCGAAGGCTCCATATCATCGTTTTCCTTCAGCGGTTCCTGATCACCCTTCTTCGATCCAAAGCCGAGAAAGTCTTTTACACCGTCAACCATGCCACCTTTCTTGTCTGCAACCTCGCAGCTGACTGAACCCTTAAGCACCTCTGGTATACCATCTGTTGGGCTTAATCGAATGGTGAACTTAGTACTGATATCAGTCAAGGCACAGCCGAATCTGTCGGTCAGCTGCTTAATAGACGCTGTGAGGTTTTCCGTCTTGATGCTCGACACGGGGTTATCGAAGACGTCTCCTGAAGCTCGCGGGATCTGTTCGTACAGGCTGAATGAAAAATCTTCGGTTACTTTGAAGGACACCTGCTTCTCAACGCCGGACGGCGAGGTCGGAACAAAAAGCTTCTGTTGCCTTTCCTTTCCTTCGGATGTCCATGAAGCACCAACAGCATAACCCGCGTTATCAGCAGCTCTAATTTCTTTCACCCTGAAACTAGGGCTAATGGCTGCTGCTTTAAACGCGGCTCCAAAAACAGCAGCCTCGTCAGAGTTGACATTTGTCCTGAGTTTTTCTGCATCTCCGATTGCAGCTTCCAACTGTTTTTGAATAAACGGAGTGCGAACAGCTCCACCATGAAGAATAATCGATTCAATATCAGCAATGCTCAGTTTCGCTGATCCAAGCGCCTCCGTAACTGGTTTCTGAACTCGGTTCGCGTAAGCTGAGGCTAACTCCTCAAATTCGCTCCTGGTGAGCTTGTATTTGAATTTGACATCTTCGTAGTAGAGGGCTTCGAAGCTTGCCAAGGTTTCTGTATTCGCACTTAAAACTTGTCGTATTCTCTCGGCTTCCTTCCATAACTTTGCCATTGTTCTTCCATGTTCTTCCATGTGCTTAGCCTCCACGCCCAAAGTCTTCAGCCGGGAGGTGTCGAGGAATTTCTGGATCATGTCCTCCATTACGACCTGATTGAGTGCATCTCCACCCAATGTCCTGTCCCAGCCAGTGCCTAATATCTGTACCTCCTGAACCGTCTTGTTGAACCGGCCAATGTCCTTGACAGTCTTCCCTTGGAACTTCAGTACCATAGCCGAAGTCGATCCTGCGCCCATATCGTAGACAAGATGTATTTCGGGTTTCCCTTCTTTGGCCGTGGGGAAAGACCTTGACATCGCGTAGTTCAAGCCCACAGACAGGCCATCGCTAACCAGTGATAAGAGACGTAGACCTGCTAGATCTGCAGCCAAAGCCACTGCCCTTTTCTCTTCCGCGGTGTAAAAAGGAGGGATCGTAATAACAGCATCCTGTATGCTCGAGCCCTTGCCAGCCAATGCTAGCGCATTCTTTCTAATGTTTTTCAATTCCATTGCTAGAAGCTCCTCCACTAGGAAGGGCTCTTCTCCGGCGTCGAAGCTTTCACTCTTGAACGCAACAGTACCCCTGTACTTCGACTCGACCATTTTCAGGCCAGGATACCTCCTGCCGTATTCCGAGACCACATCGTTACCCTCAAATTGCTGACTTAGGAGTGGCTTCAAGTTCGGATACACATCACTGGAAAACCTAGCGGTGAGAGCCAGTGCATCGCCGCTGTAGATCCTCTCGGGGAAGATTTTGGTGTCTGAACCGGAGCTCTTTGGCTTGACAGGCTTGAAGGCCACAGCAGCAGCTTCCTTCCGTTTCGAATCCTTTGTGAGTACGATCTCGAGGGGGATGCCTGGTTTTACAAGGGCCGCCTTTATATACTCGGTGCCAAGGTCAATTCCGAGGACAGCAGAAGCTGCCGAAGCTGTAGATACAAGGACGAACAATAGAACAAGCCATGACAGAAGGTGTATAGCGCGTCGTCGACCGTGAGGGGGCATTGTGTGTAAAGGACTGCGTATCGGCTGGGGGTAGGTAGCTTCAACTTCTCTTGGTAAAAATACGGCGACTCCAGGTCAAATCGCGGGCTGATGCCTTAAGGAAAATGGTAACATAGAAAAGAACAGATTGCGGCCTAGAAGAGCTGTCGTGAGCTTGTGCCGCGAAGATGCCCAGACAAATTGTTTTGAACAGGGTGTCTTTAATCGATTACATCCTTGTAAGGCTGACGATCTAAGCGCCGCAAAGTCCGAACTGTGAAACCGACTACCTGACTAAGGACGTTTCTCGCAGAGCTGATCGAGTTGTGGTGGACTCCGGTCAAGTGGAGAGCTGCTAGAAACATTCCTCCTCCATCTCCTGTTTATATCTGTACTGTACTCGTACTTCCACTTAGTGCTCCCATTATTGTTAGAAGTCTCCCGTCTATGATGGCCTAGGGAAAAGTCCCCTGGTTCTACACTGTCTCTCTTTCCCTTTCTTTTTTCTCTCTCTCTCTACTGTGAACGAATACCCCTCGTATTCCTTGTATTCCTCCTATCAAGCTTCAAGCGGAGAAGCTGTCGGAATAGACCATACTTCCCAATCGCCCTAACTCCTTACAAAACGCGGGAACCGCAGCCCTCGATTAGCTTCTGTATCCTCCCCCCGACGCTACTTCACGCTCCCCTTTTCCACCTCAACCACTCCACTCCCATTGCCCCAACTCTTTCAAGACCCAACCACTCATCAATCATACCCGCACAAAACCATCAGTTATATCCAATCCCCCCAATTCCCACGACGCCATCTCTTCAATAGATATTGTAAAGATACTGGCTTCAAACTTTTCTGAGATCATGCTAGATGGCTTTTGTTTGGTATATGAGTAATTGGAGGGAAAGGGGAATGGGGAAGTTTTTCGGATTTAAATGAATTTGGGCTCCAGTCCGTGGAGGGGCGGCGATCTCAATGAATTCTACGGCCATCCTTTCGAAACACTGGAAACATTTCTTCGTCTATGTTGTCTAGTCACTTGCCTCAGCCATGACTCTGTGCATCTTCTGGATGCACGCCGCAAATCCCTCAATCGCATTCATATGATCCTACTCTTGCTTCAACCCACTCACCACCACCACAGCCACCAACCCATCAAAAACCCCCCACATTACCAGCACCCCTCCACTATGGATCGCATACTCTCCAGCCTTCGGACCCAGTGCGAATTTTCTCCATAAATTTTCCTCATCCGCTTCGAACTTTTTGTGCGTGGAATAGCTTGAAACAACCCATCTTAGCACCGTTGCGCATTTCCTAGCTACCCAGATGACATTCCCAGGAGTTGTTCCTGGGTGAGAGCAAGCGTGGAAGGGGAGCTGATTTGAGTTTGGGGAGGTGATATTCATGACGGCTGGAGTGGGAGTGAGAGTATGAAGACGATCCCAGAGGTGAGCGCCAAGTCTGTAGGCCGTGTGGGCGTTAAAACGAGGGAAGACAAGGCAATTTTTTCAAGAGACAGAACTGAGGGAAGCTGTGGAGCAAAATGTCAGCAGGGGCACAGAACAATGGAGGTAGAAGAGGACTGGACCTCCTGATGGGGCGAGCTTATTGGTTCGACATCTTGGCGGGATGAAGCGCTTTATTGCATCAATGGATGGATAGAACAGGAGAAATTGTTCTCCCAAACGTGTACGATTGTAGTTTCATGTCTGCCGGTGGGGCCATGCACTAAGTGCACGAGAACTTCAACATGCCCATTTCCATGAGCAGGTATATCGATCCAGCCATATCTGTCTCGCTTACAACGCCCGAGAGCTGAGGTGACAGGCTGAAGGACCTCGATCGGTGTCTGTGTAGGAAGCCCACTTAGTCGAGAGCCCAGGGTGATATGGTACGGCAGGCCATTTCGACCAAAGGGAAATATAACCCAAGTGGAAAGGTTAAAAGTGAAAAGTGAAGATTGAAAAGTGAAGATTGAAAATTGAAAATTGCGATCGCGACCACGTGTAGTCTACCCATATTCAATGAAGTACATTGATATGAAGATTAACGTCACTCTACATACTCACCTACCCACTCACCTACCTACTCACCTACCTACTCACCTATATCGCGTAACAGATTGGGTTAAAGATCTCCCAAGTCATGATTCAACTCAATTCGTTGCGCGACATAGCTAAATAGATAGATGAGTAGATAGGTGAGTAGATAGTTGAGTGGGCAGGCAAGTAGGTAGGGGAGTATGGAGGTGAGTAGGTTGGTAGAGTGACGTTAATCGTCATATCAATGTACATCAATGAATATGTGTAGACTGCAGACTGCAATTCCCAATTTTCGAAATGGTACCCCTCCTTGCCGACGTACCTTAGCGTTTTAACCGCCTGCATGGACAAGCATCAGCAGTTCAAAATCTCAATCTCAATCTCAAATGGTTCTACCATTGAAGCTTTGGCAGTCCTGAGAAACAGGAGGCCAAAGCTCTCGAGATCTGGGACCGATGATGGAGCCTGAGATTGTGAAGGAACTTTCTAAAGTCGACCCCAGCATCCCATTTCGCGCTTCAGCTTCCCACCGCCACCACACCTGGGCTCGAACCTTCCACTCTCGCCCGGAGCTCTACATACAACCGCATTCCACAGAGGAAATCCAGAAAGTTGTCACTCTCGCGCGAAGATGTCGGCGAAGAATTGTCACTGTCGGCTCCGGTCACTCACCCTCGGACCTGACTTGCACCTCTTCTTGGATGGTGAACCTAGACCACTACGACAGAATTTTGGAAATAGACGAAGACAGAAAAACCGTTGTGATGCAAGCGGGCATACGTTTGCATGATCTGGGTTTGAAGTTGAAGAAGCACGGTCTTGCCATGCCAAATTTGGGCAGCATCGACCACCAGTCAATAGCCGGCGCAATAGGTACAGCAACACATGGAAGTTCAACGAGGCATGGGCTTCTCTCCCAGTCTGTGAAGGGCCTGAAGATCATGCTTGCAAACGGCCGTGTTGTATCATGTTCAGCAGAACAAAACAAGGACCTATTCCGTGCAGCTCTCGTAAGCTTAGGGGCCTTGGGTATAATCGTGGAAATTACGTTCCAGGCAGTACCTGTCTTCAACATCCAATGGAGCCAGAGCTTGCATCCTTTGGAGGAAATTATTGCGGACTGGAACAGAGACCTATGGACTCAGAAGGAGTTTACGCGTGTTTGGTGGATGCCGTACATGAAGCGTGTCATTATGTGGAGGGCTGATAGAACAGATCGGCCAGAGAAACCGCCAGTTGCGAATTGGTGGGGTGGCTCCGTTGGATTTCACACCTACCACATACTCCTCTATATTGCACAGTGGTTTCCCAGCCTCATACCAAGAATCGAGAGATTCGTAATAAACGTTCAGTATGGGTTTGAGGATGGCGCTGGTAGCACTGCTATTCAAGAAAGCCGTACAGGCCTTTTAATGAACTGCCTTTACTCACAGTTCGTTAACGAGTGGGCGATACCACTCCGGAAAGGTCCCGAAGCCATTACCCGGCTATCTAAATGGCTTAATGGAGAGGAAGAAGCCTCGGGTATCCCGGGGAGTTCGAAGGGTATCTATGTTCATTCGCCGATCGAGGTCCGTGTCTCTGATACTTCTACCACCACACCTCGACCATATCTAGATAATACCATGCCAGATAGCGCAACACTCTATCTCAATGCTACACTTTACCGACCATATAATTGCGATCCACCCTGCCGGGAGCGCTACTACGAAGCATTCGAATACCTCATGAAAGAGATGGGTGGACGACCTCATTGGGCTAAGAACTTCTCTACTGTCACAAGGGAGGACATCCACAACATGTATCCTGAAATTCACGATTGGATACGGGTGCGGAACGAAGTTGACCCCAAAGGCATGTTTGTGGGTGATTGGCACCGGAGACTTCTGCTGCCCGACGATGTTGGAAAGCCTGTCATGGCGAATGAGGAAAGGAAAATAAAGATTGAGACTGCAGAAGCCGGGGGAGTCGATTGGACTGGCCACCTACCCGGTAAGAACTTGAGTCCGCAGACAAGCGAGGAGAGCTTCGAGATGATGCATGGAGCTGAGGCGGAAAAGAGTGTGCTCTTGGGTAATTTAGCAGGGGCACAAGAGGATGAGGATGAGGAGCTACGAAGTATGATATGACATCGCAACATGACTGGCATGGGCGCGGCAATTTCCCGCTATTCAAGATGCTCTACTCCGGTTGGGTAGCGATAGAAGACGAAGCCACAAGTGTTTGTCATTCAATTTGTCAATATTGATGGTGTTAATTCTTCGAAGTTAAATCCTGGATCTCGCAAATCTTGTGAGTCGTGTGACTTCGATCATTTTTGATGGCAGATGGGTGGCAGACGACCTGCGAACCACGATAACGCTGGGTGCATCCACAAATTTCTTTTGACTAGTTCTTGCTATCATTCAAGAACTATTACGAGCATTTCTCTTCTCCGAAGTCGTTGTAGGAAAATGTTCCCTGTGAGTCACGAGTTCCGATCACATGACTCAAATCTCTGAAACCCTTTCATTGTCTCGCTTATTTCATGATTTGCTTCAGAGTCTCGCCACATCCTCTTAATGAGTCATCGCACCTAATCGCGTGATAGTACGACTCATCACATATTATGACACATCTTGAAACGTATATAAAGAGTCGAGAAGTCTCTATTCATCTGTTTCTATCAAACATCATCACGAAGTATGTTCTTCCAACTCATTCCTTACTCCGGCACCCTGTTTGAATCTCAAACTCGTTACAAAGCATGAGTCGACACAACCGCCGCCGCACACGCGGCAGCCACAAATCCTCATCCTCTCCCTCCCAACCCCCCTTCCACCCCGACTCCTTCTCCCTCTCCCCCCTCTCCACCCCTACCCCACCCTTATCCACCATGACCTCACTTCCACCTCGCCCTCGTCGCAACGACCTCTCAGCGAAACACTGGCACAACCGATATCTAGCCTGGCAAGTCCGGGAGCGCCGCCAATCTGAAGAGCGTGCGAAGCTGGAGGCGGAGAAAAAACGGATTTTTGGTGGGGATTTTACCGAAGAGGGAGAGGAGGATCGGTGGTTGGGGGAGCGGATGATGGAGTATTTTGGGGGGTTGGATTTCATTATCGAAGGATAGGGGTTGGTGCAGGGGGCAATTGGTTGAGGACCTTGGGCGAGGGGAGACTGGGAAGGGGCGTTTTGGAGGGTTGGGCTTTGCTTTGGGGAAGCGGGATCTTCTTACCGCGACGATTTCGCACCGCTCTTTTCACGTACCGGTACCGACATATCCCATGGTCTGAGACATACAAAACACCACTCAAATACATCACACCAGTCCCCACACCACACCACACCACACCACACCACACCCGCCCAAACCCCCAGTAACACCAAAGACACGACTCGCAGCAATCCCCCCTTGAGCGGGGTAGGGATGGTCCACACGTCTTCGCTGGGGAATTTGAGGTATATGCACGCCCTGGGAGGAACAATGAGGAATGACGGAGAAGGCTGACCGAAAAAGAAAGAAAAAAGGAAAATAGGGGAGGCGGTCGTGTGCTCGCATGCTTTCGTGTGTGCTGGAGCTCGCTGCCTGCGTGGAGAGGAAGAGGGCGTGCATGGGGGTAGTGTGGTTGGAAAGGAAGGTTAGGCTTCAGATCTCAGGAATAAAGTATTTGTAGTATTAAAGAAAATATTACTCCACCCTTCGCACTTCAAACCCCTCTTTCAAGAAGTCATCTGATTGACGGATCTTCCATATACCTTATCCCCTTCAAGCCTGCCCCTACATACCCTCAATGGCCCCTCTGCGGAGAAAAACCCCCTCCTGAATATTCCGCACCCACCGGAACCTGTAGCCTACCCCCACCCATCCTACTGTACGAGTACCACCCCATACCACCCTGAGGCACCTTCACACTACCACTCCCACGCAGTCACGAACCGTCCGCTTCACCAGTTTTGAAATTTCGCGAAAATATGGGCGAGGAGTTTGATTCTCTGTGAGACTTCACGACACGAGATTCTCTGTATTTCTACGGCGAACATGATCGCAATATCATACTGCGTTGTCAGCTGTGAGATGGTTGCTTAAGAGGTGGTGAAATGCGTGCGGTGGGTCAGGTTGATTGTTAGGCCTTTTTGTTTTTAGGAGAGACTAGGAGGATGTTTTTTGTTTTTGTTTTTGTTTTTTTGTTTTTTTTGGATTGAGAGTTCTTCGGGGTGAAGTTAGAGATGCAGGATGCTAGCTGCCTGAAATTTTTTACATGAAACCAAGATGGTGGATCGTTTGCCGATGACAAATGCCGCCGGTCAATTTTTGTTCATGGTACAGCTTGAAGAATGTGAACAACGTCAAGACGCAATACCAAAATGTTTTGCTTCAAAAGCAGTGGACACAACCTTCACCAAACAAATATGCCATCAGTATCCCAATTGCCCGAAATATCCGACTTCAAACTCATTCGCTACACGCCTCGTGGACAGAACCTGTCGGCGCGTCGTTGTTCCCTTGGTACAGCTTGAAGAAGGCTTCAAAACCTTGAATGCTATCATAAGGTGATACCTTTCCTGCCCAGGACCCATCTGTCTTGGACTTCTCTGCACAGTAATCTTTGAAATAAGACTCAAACTCCTCCTTCGCCACCGTTTGCAGCAGCGTACCCTTGGTCTTGATGCCACTTAGGGATCTCTCAAAGCCCATCGAGTCCACGAACAAGGGATGCAGAATATCTCGACAATAATGGCACAAAGCTTCAATGTGATGTGGATGTAAGTCTCTCCGGTCGTCTCTTATTACCAGAACAGTGCCGATCGCCATCTCAACTGGTCCCCAAATCTTTTCAGCTGGATATCTCAGCATAAAAATAGGTAACTCGAGCTTCGCAGGAATCTCACACGCGAAGGTAAACGCCACCTGGACGATATTCGGAGGCATGCTGACGACCAACGATCGGGATTGACAAGTGTGTGAACTGACGGACGATTTCTTTCGTTGATTCAAGTTCTGAACAGTCGATACTCACACCGAATGTTTTTCGAGTAAAGCCTCTGGTTGTCGGTAATGGCGTTACCTCAAATATAGAATGAAGACATCGAACGTATGGGAGTATGGAATAGTATTCTAGGACGGACATTGGGAGCTGAGCAGTTTAGGGTAAAGTATTGAAAACGTGAAAAGGGTGATTGAAAGCCTGAGCAAGCCGATTGAATGCAATATCCAGTAAAATGAACTTAAGAAACGGCCATGAAACACAATTAACATGGAGAATCGGTGAATATCCATGGATATCGCTTGTAACCGCTGAGAGTGAAAGTTCTCTCCGACACAGTGGTTGAAGGAATGAACAGAATATACAATCTACCTACTCATTGCATGATGAAACTTAGCTAGGGACTTAGAGCAACCTGATGTACAGGAGCATCGAAGGGGGATGGTCGACGGCGGGTCTTCCCAAACGGGTACTGTGATGGGAGATGACATTTACGAAGTGACCTGCAATGGGGTGAACTAATACAGTGAGGTCGCTCAAAGAGGCCCAAGCTTCGTTAGTTCCCTGCCGAAGCGCCGAGCAGCTGCCTGTAAACAATTCGAGACTCTGATATATGGAAGAGACTGATTTTGGTATACCACAGGATAGTAGGCTTACATGTGATTCATACAAAGAGAGTGCTCTTATAGTAGAATCTTATTTCTCACAGAAATTAAAACGTGCTTACTGGAGCCTTGTGGAATTCCAACTAGTTGTTATACGACATTAGGATGTTCTATCTCAGCCAGGGTAGAAGGCTCATGGTTAGCTCAGTGGCATTGTTGCTGTTGCCCAGTTGTGCTTGCTGGACTTGGACGGTCTGAACCCCGTACGGATCAATTATCTTCGCTCTCGATATCGTATATCGGCGGCTCGTTGCCAAGGTGAAGTTTCTCGTTTCACTCCGATATCATATACGAGCGTCTCGTTGACAGGCGAATCAAACAGTAAATTACCGTTTGCTTCGGATTTCGAGCTCAACTGATAGTGTTTGTTTTTGCAACATAAAGTGTTAGTGATGTTGAGATGAAATGTGTGAAGATCGCATATCAGGAAGGAGCTCTCTCTCGAAGATTACGGATTACAGTTAGTTAGCTTGGAGGTTCGAGTCCCTTCGATAGCTACCTTTTCCTCTTTCCCTCCATAGACCTTTTCTCTTTTTGTTTCTCAGAAACAAGGTGGTTATACCCACGATCTATATACAAAAGGTACCAAACCAACACACAACGAGGCACTCGCTGATAAAAACAACTAACCCCCAATGGTCTATTTATATACCTTACCACTTCAATACACCAAAAACACCGTTTCCATCGAGTCATTGCCATGAGAACCGACATCATATCTAGTGATAGCGCAGCAGTTGTAGTATGAAGTTGTTGTGGACTATCTTAGTATCTGTCGTCGTCTCTGCTGCCCAAAAAGGAAACAGAGCCAAGCTTTCAGCCGCAGGCCACTTGCTAGCCCTGATAAGGTTAGCCTGAGATTGGCGGCGTTCAAGGTCCGCGAAAGAAAGGTGTTCTTTGTAGATTTGTAGATTGTGTACTGATATCTAAATTCGAGTGTATTGTTCCAACACACAATGTCGAACGTTTTTGGTGTTTGACACTGTGTCTTGCTCACTACTTCAGACTTCCGCTCATGGATCCAATACCGTAAAATCTGGTGTAGTTCCAGACAAAACTCGGGGGCAAGCAGACTCTGTGCCATAACCTCCCCGGTGCTTCACCATGTCCACCGATTACAACTACGATGAGCAGGTGCGTCTCTTCCTAACTTTACGGTCTCTATGCTATACTAACATACCAGCAGGGCCAATTCTTCCCGTATTTTATCCTAACCATTTCCGCCCTCGTTACTCTCCCCTTGACCTATTCTCTCTTGAAGCCCAGCAAAGGTTCGAAGCTTATGCTGTTTCAGAATCAGGTTGGAGTATGCCCTGCTAATACAGAAACAGACCTAGAAATTACAGCACCCCGAATAAAGTCGGACTTCAAACCACAAGATGAGGATCTCATCCAAGGGCAGAGGAGGAAACAATGGCGGAGGGAAAGGAGATTGAAGAGGATCATTACAGTGGCCGTGGGGTTTTTCACCATGGCATGGATGATCTATCTCATAACAGTAACCTCGATAACTGCGCCGAAAATATGGGATCCTTACAGCATTCTACAAATCTCAAGGGTAAGTCCCAAGATATCGCGGAATGGCTTCGGTGTCATTAACCGTTCCGCAGTCATCTACGGAGCAGGCGATCAAGAAGAGATACAAGGACCTTTCACGAATATTCCATCCAGACAAAGCCCGACCAGACCCTGCGAAGAATGAGACGATAGAAATGATCAACGACAACTGGGTCGAGCTTTCCAAGGCATACAAAGCTTTGACCGACGAGGAGGTGCGGAATAATTTTATTCAGTATGGACATCCGGATGGGAAGCAAGGTTTCAGCATTGGCATTGCTCTACCTCAATTTATTGTGACTGAAGGAAACGGAAAATACGTGCTTGCGGTTTACGGCCTCTTACTTGGGGTCTTGCTACCATATTATGTTGGGAAGTGGTGGTACGGCACGCAGCGGTTGACGAGAGAGAAAGTGTTGCTTGCAAGTGCTGGTAACCTTTTTAAAGAGTACAAGGAAGACATGGCGGACGGCGATATCATCAGTGCATTGAGCTGCGGTGAAGAATTCAAAGATGTTCTGAGTGGAAACAAGGCAGATACCGGATTAGGAAAGGTGGAGAAGGCCATTGGTGACAGTCTAACCAGCAAAGACCGCCAAAAACTAGAGGGATATGAAGGCGCTCGAAGAAAAGCATTGGCCTTGCTATGGGCTTACCTGACACGCATCAGACTCGACGGATCTACGTTGGATGATGGTTAGTACGTCCAAGTGCTCCTTGGTATACACAGACTGACACTGCAATCTGACAGAGAAATACGAAATCGCACCCCTTGCCCTCTCCATGAACGAAGCCTTTACCGCCGTCTCCCTTGCCTTTGCCAATGTGGCCCCCCTCCTCACCGCATACCACACCTCCCAATCCCTCATCCAAGCTATCCCCCCCAACTCATCCCCGCTTCTCCAACTCCCCCACGTTACCCCCTTGATCGCCCGAAGAATCGAAGGTCCAAACGACACAAAACACTTCACCATCCAACAGTTCATGTCCATGCCCGAATACAAGCGCCGGAAGCTCGCTACTGATCAACCGGGTGTGCTTACCCATTCACAATACAACGACGCCGTAGCGGTAGCAAGGCAGCTGCCTCTGCTAAGTGTCGAGAAGGCCTTTTTTAAAGTCATGGGCGAGCGCTTCATCACCACCGGCTCCCTCGTCCAACTCGTCATCAAAGCCCGCGTCATACCCCCGGGTAGTGCCAACATTCCCCCTGTTAATGAGCTAGACCTGGAAGACGTAGATCCGGACGAAGGAGACCTGGACGCCCTGCTCGGCCGTAAGTCAAAGTCCAACAACAAAGCCGCCAAAGTTTTAAAAGGCGAAGGCGCCGAAACGCCGTCAGAGGAGAAACCACTCCAGCCACCTCTCGCATACGCCCCCTACTTCGCGCGCGATCGCTCGCCAAGATGGCACGTCTTTCTCGCTGACAGCCGATCCGGCAAGATCGCCGTGCCACCCTTCACCCTCATCACCTTCAGCAAACCTTTTCACGACGACGCAGGAAACCCAACCTTCAATATGCAAACGTTCAAAATGCAATTCCAAGCTCCCCCGCAAGCCGGGCGGTATCCCTTCGTCATGCATCTCGTTTGCGATAGCTACATCGGCTTTGACAGTAAACTAGACGTCGTGCTCGAAATCGAGGATAGTGCCAAAGCCGCCGAAATGGCCGATGAGGACGAGATCTCTGAGCCTGATGAAGGTACGTATACCGCCTCCACCTCCACCCCCACCCCAAACCTACCTCCCTTTTGATACCAATGGAACACCCTTCTGACGCTCACCGCACTAGACTCTCTAGCCGGCCAAATGTCCGCGCTGAAAACCGGCGGGGTATCCGGAAACGTCCCGGTGAAGCGAACGGAGAAGAAGAGGATAGAGCAGGTGGAAGAGAGCGATGATGAGAGTGATACGGAAGGGGAGGCGGAGGAAGGTAGCGAGACGGATACGGATACTGACAGTGGTGGGGAGTGAGAGAGGGGGGGATGTCGGTCGTTTTGAGGTTCTTGGATGTAGATATAGGCACATTGCGGAATGAGCTAAGATAGGTTTGCGACCTTGAAGAGAAGAGTCTTCGTATTCAATACCTATCGATATATATGCTATATATTCCTCATTCACCCACCTCTTCCTTTCCCAAAAAATAGGACTAACGAACCCGTCCCCATCCGCATCCTGCTTTCTCATACCCCCATTCACATCTCCATTCGCATCCGCATCCACCACCCACACCCCCTCCCTCCCCCTCCTCCCACCCCCACAAACCCATCACCATCATCCAAACCTATATATATCGCACAAAAGATATAGCCAAAAAAAAACTCCCCTCACATTTCGCACCCTCCGCTTCAAAAACACCCTCATCCTAATCCCCCACCCCCCTCTCACACCACCCCTCCCTACCGCATTCCCAAAGCCCAGCTTCGCCACCTTGGACAGTCCACCGCAGAGATCACGTTTTGCGATCCAGAGTCTGAAACCTTGAGGGAAACAAAACGGGGAAAGGAGAACGCGACGGGGAGAGCAAGGCTGACAAGTACTATTAAACACACATGTCCCGTTCACCAACTTAGAAAAAAACCCTTAGGAGATAAAAAAAAAACCGGTGAGAGACGGAAGTGTGAGATGAGAAAGATCGAATAGCGTATGATGAATAGGATATTTCTTCTCACATGAGCGACTAGCTGGGAACAAGCAGGTGGGTTGACGATGAGGAGGGGGGAGAAAGGCTTAGGAAGTAAGCGTTTGTAAGGGAAGGGATGGCAATGGTGGCGGTGATATGGGTTACAAGCAAAGAAGATTTTTTGGGGGCAGGTTGAGGCAAAGTCAATTAGATCAGTACACAGAGAATGATGTGGAGCGTGTAGAGAAGGTGCCTGGCAGACCTGGCATATAAGGAGATGGTAAGGTCTAGCACCTCATAAACAATACCCGTTCAGCACGTTGTCGTTCTTGTAAGAGCATCACTGACTGACAGCCCCGTATCTACTTAAGAGTACGAAGAATCACAGCTCTGACTCCTCCCCTCTGCTATTAGTAGAAAGCCAATAAGTATGAACCATATGCAGTGTGTCATCATAATAAACTCCTAATAAACAGGCCTACCATCTCCAGCCCTGCATCTAAGCCTATCGAGTAAAGAATGACAAAGAAACTCATTAGAGACTGGCCTTTCTCCCTAGCTCTGCTATTCATCCGACCATGCTGCAAAAGAACGAGGAGAAATAGGAAAATTCGTAAAGTCATGACCGCCTCGGTGTCAATCTGTTTCCTCCGTTTTTCACCTCGAGTGTCGTAACCTCTGCATGTATTCTTGTCCGTCAAAACCGAAAGAGAGCGTTAAATAAAGCAACAAGCCATTCTCCTCTGCTAGGCGTGCCATCGCTGTAGCCACAGAAAGCGACAGGCAAGTAGGCGGAAGAGACGCTCAATGGCCAACCAAAACGGTCATAAGCCGGCTTGAAACCATTGTAGAAAAAACCGAAAAGAAGAAAGCAAAGTCGTCACTGCTTGTGTTCGCCAAATGCCATCTCAGCGTCGACTGGACCGGGTCATTCGGTAGCTCGAGTCACATTATCCGCTACATCATGCGCCAAACCATGTCTAGATGTAGAACATGGTATCTTGCAGCCTAGGATGCACTCCACCCTGAACCGTCCAGTCCGAAGTAGCCCAGTTGAACTTTCGACCGGAATTAATGCTGCCAGTGTCCGCAGCAAGATCCTTCTGAAGGTAGCAGCGCCCTCGCTCGCATAAGAGATCGGCATAATAGGCGGGGGGGCAAATCGAAACGGCTTTAGTAGCGCGACCAAATAAGTAGCACAGGTTGTGAGTCTGTGAATGTCAGCGAGCTCAAAATACGCACGCACATAGCATGAATAACTGACCATCTGCTCTAATCCATCTGCTCCTAAGCCAATCTCGTCACGGATAACAACATAGTGGGCTGGTCTGGCAGTGCCTTGAATGCAAGTATGGGCTTGGAGGAAGAAGTCCCATCCGCGTTCCATGGTAACGCCCCGATCCACCACAGTACCATTTTTCGTATTACCTTTGCTATCACAGTCCTCTGTCGAGGTGGCATAGAACCGTGTATGATGTCTCTTCCCAACGATAATGATCGATATCTTGGGCTGTGGCATTTTCCCGTACAGTTTCTCGCAGGCTTTTTGGAAACCGGGTAATTCATCTCTTAGCACGGTCTCATACTGTCCTTCGGAAACGCCATCCCTATACACAAGTATCTTCTCCGGCAGTTTACCTCCGTTATGCTTTCTCCACAGTTCCAAACGCTCAATGATCATTTGATCCAGACCGTCGACCATTTCTTGCCTACTCTTTTGAGGTCGGATGCTGGCCGGCCATTGAGCATATCGCTTGTCAATACTAGCAACAACGCCGGCAATACTGGGCGCCTCGTCAATACTTCCCGGGGAGGGGTGCGTCACATCGATACCAACGACCATAGTCTTGCCGTCTTGGAGCATACCCATTTTATCGTTAGGTAGAGATTGGTTCACACCACCTCTCTTGAGGTTGAACTTGAGTGCGACGTTTGTGCAGTATTGGATTTGCTTGGTTCCCTGATTGTTGTAGAACTTTTTGTCGCTCCCAACAACACAAACTGTGTGTATACCTATGAAAGCATAATTAGACCATCATCGGAGCTCAAGAAGTGACCGTTCGAAATGACTTACCAAAGACCACATCGGCCCAGTACTTTACACGAGCGTAGGTAACAGCATTGGTATTCGGCAGAATTATCAAAAGAATTTTAGTCGGTGTCTTTTCGGCGACTTCCTTGAGCAGACCCTTGATGATTTCATCGTTCCGTTTTTCGTCCATAGTCAGATCAGCTTCATGTCTTGGGAGTCTACGATGGGGTTCGTTTCCCAAGCCGCAGTCCTTCAGAGTCTTCTGAAAGACTTCGAGATCTGACTTGAACTGGTTATCCGGCCTCCTGCTTCCGAGGCTGAACTTGATGTAGGACCAATCCTTGATAGCCACCGGCACTGTGAACTGAATTCTGATCATATTCCAGCTACCATCTCGAGGTGTCGCATCCTGTCCAGGCTTGTACAATATTTTGGGTGAAGCTAAAATCCTTGCGTTGACTGTAATCATCCTTGGTTCGACTTTTAGACCGAACGCATCGTGGACAAGATTATTTTTGTTTCCAAAGATTCCGACGACACCTAGCCCTCTATTCATGATCGAGACCGCATTCTCTTGCGGCGGTCTTGCCGCATACTTTATCATTTCCGCAGTTTCGTCATCAGTTAGCTTTCTCCTGTACATTTGCTCGGGAAGTACACGACAGAGTTCGACTGGAAGATAAGTAGCCTTTTCGGCGGTTCCGACATCGATCAGAGCAACTCCAGGCTGTTGAAGTTTTATATTGTACTTTTTGAGATAGTACTGCTCCACGGTGATGTCTTGGTCCGGATCAACACCTGGAAGATCCTCACATCGAAACGTAATCTGCTTTGCAGTACCATAGAACCCTCGTGCTCTTGGTGGGCGTGAGAATCCGCGGATAGTTTTGACTTGTGTTACACTAGCCCCATTCCTCTTGATGTGATTCGTCGATACTCGAAGTTTCTTGATGAAGGGTTCTAACTTTCCATAGTCCGGACTGCTCATACGCAATCTAAAGAGATCCCACAGGTTAATTGCAGGATAGAAAGCCGAAGTACAAACGTTGACGTTAAGCAGGACCCGTAAAGTTGATGTGCGGACGCTGCTGTAGTAACCCTTTAGGGCGACAAGTCCACTACCGAGGGTGTTCTCCAGTTGCATTCTCCCATCCCGGTCTCTTCGATCAGGAAACGAACTAGGATAGGGATAGAACTTGTTACCACTACTAGTGACAACATTGTCGGTGGTGTTTGGAGTGCGTGCCATGATAATATTCAAAGCTTGTATTGTTTCGAGCTTTGCATCACTGTTCGAGCTCAATTGGGCTGGATTCGAGTCCAAATATTCCAAGAGTTCCGGGATAGCGACATATCCGGTGTTCTGTATCATGATTTTATATCGTTTGGTACGTTGGTCCGGTTCGAACACTTGGCCCGGTAGAACATCTTCCTTATCATAGTAGATGAGAGGGACCTCTCTACGACCATCGGCTCCCAGGTCCAGCTCTTTAGAAGTTAGCATTGTACTGCTATAATCAGTCGCTACTCCATGGCCAATTGCGGCGATTGGGGGTGAGTTTTGAAGTAAAAGCTCAAAAATGCGACGCTTTTTGCGGGCAGCTGTTACTTCTGGCAGAATTTCGACGCTGTATTTGAAAATCTTCTTGTCGGCCCTCGGTAGTAGATGGAAGTAGTTGGTTCGGAGGATAATTTGACGGCCGAGAGTGCCGTAGCCCGGTCTCTCGGGCAAGTTGGAGTTAGAAATCGATAGAGATTTCATCGACAAGCCCTTTTTGGCCGCTATAACGTCATTCTCCCGCTTCTGAACCTGAGGTGACGGCTGTTGGGGTGCTTCACCAGGGCTAGGGCATTATAACGGCAATGAGTCAGCCGATAGGAGAGGATGTAGCTGACGGCATACGACTGACTTGTACAGAACGGCACCAGAGGGAGGTCCACCACGTCCACCACGTCCACCACGGTCAAATCCACCACCTCTTCCACCACGTCCGCCCCGGTCAAATCCACCACCGCGGCCTCGACCTCCACCACGTTCGGCCATGGTGGCAAAAGTCTTGAAGCGGTTTGGTCAATTCCAAGGGTACGATAAGTTAGAAAGTTGACCGAGGGAATACTTGAGAGAAGCTTCCGTGCTCAGTAAAATGACGAGCGGAAGCTAGGAGAAAAAGGCTTCGAGGTGCTGTATCCTCGATTCAAGTAGGACTTCGGATTCAGTCAATTGTTAGCGACACGTGCTTGCAGAAAGATAGACTTCGAGCAACGCAAGGACTGCAATGAGAAATAAGCAGATTTGAGATTAAGCTGCAGTAGAGACGATAATAAGATGTGCCAGAAGCAAGTAATGGGAGTTGTAAGATGTTGTTGAGGTGAAAAGATTTGGAGGGACTAGAACTAAGACGGCGGGGCAAGCGCTGGTGGTGGGGCTTGTGTGACTTCAGAGAATGGGTGAAATAACAAGGACCGACTGCAAATAACATTTACTTCAGAGGAGTCAACTCCTTTCCGCAACAGTCAGTTGCCTCTCGATTGGCTGCAATAACGTTTGCGTAGATGCCGAAATGATGGTTTCTCCCGACTCAAGTGACCTGAAGTTAAAGCTGTGATGACACTTTGTGTGTTTGCTGTGACCTCTGGAAGCCACTGGAGATGAGAGCAATCTGATCTTCAGGCGCGTTTTGTGTGTACCGTGGGAGAGAAGAGGGCGAAGGTGAAGGTGAGGTAAAATAATTTAGTGAGATGGTAAAGCAAGAAAAGCAAGGGTGACGGAGAAGAGGTCGTTTCTTTTTTTCTTTTTTCTTCATTAAGTGCATGCAGCCTATGGCTATGGCACTACAGTATCTAGGCGCTGTGTGTATGCTAAATTACATGTAATTTGGCCAAAATCGATGCTTTATATCTTCCCGTTGTGCAGTCACACCGATAAAATGCGCATACGAGCGCGTGAACTGTCTATATAACCAAGTGGTCACATAGACAAATCGAAATTGTGAAAGCTGGCCACTTCGACGTGGGCTTTCGAACTCGCTGTATGGCCACCTAGCTGGCAGGGCTAGATGAGCTTTTGGTCTATGTATGCGAAAGCTGGCCACTTCGACGTGGGCTTTCGTTCGCTGTTTGGCCACATGGACTTTTCGACTGTGTATGAGCTCAACGCGTGGGTAAAGCGCTGTTACTGCTCTGTCGATGAGATTTTTCAGCTCTTCTGACAACCATTGCTTGCAGAAGGTTCGTAGCCAGCACCTCGTACAGGTAAATCTCGTTGCCGGCCGAGAAGAGGCCGTGTAAAGGGTAGTGAAGCTGGCGAGAGGGAAATAGAAGGAACTATGTTCAAAAGACGGTGGTAGGGGGTGAGAAGTACGACAGAAGGTTCAGTGAAGAGTCTTATGGGTTAGGATGTAGGATATTGTTGTGTGTGGAGGGTAGAGGGTCGAGATTTAGATTGAAATCTTGGGTGTGGAGGGTTGGAGGGATAGGGTGGATGATGTGTGTATTCTGTATTGGGAGAGTTGTAGGTCAGAAGCAATGCACGGAGAGCTGGGAAAGATGAGTGTTGCGCATCGATTGTTCAATATCATTTACTTCATTGCATGGCCACGTGCCTCTTTCTACGAGTCTTTCATTTTTTTCTATGTTCTAATCGTTCTAGTCGATTGCTACTACATAGTGTTTATCTGGAAAGCTGTGGTGTTTTATGTTATCTGTCTACAGACGCGATGTTGTGCCTTTTGGTCCGGCTGTCAAAACTGTCAAACCTCTTATCCATGGGTTCTAGGGTGTCTTCGCGAGGTGGCCAAACCGTCAAACCGTCACATAGCCAAACAGCCAAGATCACCTTTTTATAGATTATTCTAGGAATTAACTCATCTGGAGCTCGCATGATGAGTGAGATCCGCAGAAGAAGGACAGAGAGAAGGTTTGGGGGAAAGACGAGAAAATCTCTACTCATAAATACAAATACATATATAATAGAGGATTACGCACGGGCCCGCAGGGGCTTTTGCCATCCATACTCACAGATCGAACTGAAGCACCGCGATAGAGTAACCGGAAACTCGCCAAGGAACAGCCTGCTACTCTGTGATGACGCCATTGTCAAATTCGATGGCCGTGGTACTATTGCTGTTTGATCGTTACGGTAGTTGAAGCCGTTTACATCAGGAGAAATCTGCGACATATTAGCTATCCCGTGCCTGGGTACAGGGTCATTGGAGGCTCACGATAATGGTCCCATTGACACTATCGTAGGCAACCTTTAAGTCGACTTTTAAAAGGGCTTTGGTATCCCAAGAATTGATTACCTTCATAGCGTCTTATCAGCTATGTTCCAAGCCTGCAAAAGACTAGTGGCAGGATTATACCTTCAAGTAAATTGCGTTGGACGGCTCGTCAATTCACCATAAGGGATTGAATGTTTCAGCGCTGTTGGTTACTGATAACGTAGGTATTCCACGGAAGTGTGCTAGAAAGGACTGAGCATAACAGCTCACGCTCAAGACGGTTTTGTTTGGGCCTGCGGAGTGCGGTAAAGGCGAGTAAGCTTAGAGTCCAATCATACTAGGCCAGAACTTAATCAGCGACGATTTTTTTCAAACTGTTTTGGGGAAACACCCAGTTGAAATTCTGGAAGCTCGGCGCATAAGAACTCATCCGCATTACATTCGGGGTCTCTTTCCGCTCCAATAAGGTATATTGATTCAGCTATAGCTGACAGCAGTCGTGGGTAGTCAATGTGCGTGTCCTTGGCGCTCGGTGCAAATGGCAAACCCTCTGGCTTATCAGCCGAGTATACTGAGTATTCTCTGATGGAACCAGAAACGTTTTCGTTGTCGGTTCGTTATTACCAATCATCAAAGAAGTCAAATTGCTCAAGGGAAACGATGGCTGCTCGTAGTAATGCGTGTCCCAAGTAATCCCGGCTGGAATGGATATGTCGTAATTCTTGCGATCGAGATCATGCGAACGTGAGGGTAGCGGCTTTTTAAGGGCGTCGTACAAAATAGGAAACTATACAGATAAGGTGCCATCCACCGATAGGTACGGACGGACTCACCCTGTAATCATACGTCAATGAGAACCAGTCTTCATTGAGGTAGCTTTTGGTAAACATCAGCCTCAGCATGGCATGTTTCCTCCTTTAGCAAGGCTTACTTGATCATGAAAGGCTTAAGATGCCACATGCGAGCGAGTAGGGCTCCATATAACGTATCGATATCACCATGCAGTATTTCAGCTCGCTTAGAGCATCTTGAACGACTTCTCCCATTCGATCTTTCAGATACGAAACGACATCAGTCCCTTTGATATACAGTGGGTGACCAGCGTAGATGGCTAGGACCGGCTTGAGCTCCATATCTTCGGTCCATTCAAGAAATTCGAAAGCACAGCGTGCAACTAGCAGCCCAATTTCCAACTCGCCCTTTCCGATCTTTCAGTGGTCTAGTCAAGGAGAGTCTTCTTAAGCAGACGCTGGAGTCAGCCATACCCAATCGGCTCATTCCATTTTCATCGGCCTTGAACAGAGCAATCCTCAATGTTGTTTCCCCGGGGAAACCGAAGGAACTTCGGGTTAAGCTCATTGATATTCTGGCTCAGATCCTCGCGTAGGCCACTGGGCCTGTTCTTATAAGCTTCGGGGAACAGACTGATGAGATTGGAGTAAAAGTGCTCCCCGCGACTTCCGATGCATCGAACGTGATAGCAAATGTGTTATTCGAATTTGGTGCCGTCACACTAACATTTAGAGACAGTCAAAAACTGAAAGCTTCTGAACGGGAAGCCTCGTGGAAATCTAGACGCTTCGGTGAGATTTGAGCGGAGGGAGACGTTGATGCCTGTAAGGTTCTGTGCATCGCTTAGGCTATTAGCAAGCACGTGGAAGGAAGCATAATATGTTTGGGCTGATGTTCATTTCCACCACCCTAGAGAACATCAGCTTTGTAGACTTATCTTGGGGTTCCCGGAATCACCCTTGTTCAAGAAGCCAACCTCTCCCGTAGTATTTTGTGGGATGTCAACCTGCATGACCACAGGCAACGCGGAAGATGAAGGCTAAAGAACATCGAGGCTCAAAACCGCGTGCCCAATAGACCGATAACCAGTGAAAACGGGCCCAACCGAGAGTAAAAGTAGAACCTAGAACACTGTAAGTGGACGGCATATCGATTTGCCCAATTCTCTACCTTAAGGCTCGGTTCATAATCATCTCGGCATACAGTCTACCTTCAATAAAATGTTGGGTATACCAATTAGTCAACTAGCACATCCGGCATCTTATTGGCTTTGTTTGCCTTCTTACATTGATGTCTTCAGTCATCCATTCGTAAAGAAGAGGCGCGGTCTCATTGCGCCCACTTGCTTTTGCGGGAACATACAAATCGACATTAGTAGCATTAGTATTTATTGCATTGATTCATTTGGCTTCAGCGCCATAGAACAGTGTGCTGATGCCCGGAACGACCACTTGAGAGATAGTCAGCATCATGATAAAGCATTAGATAGCATGGCGTACGAAGACAAATTGAGCTAAGCTCCTTTCTTAAGAAAGGGATATGCGTACTACAACATTGACTGCTGTCATTACTGAACTCGGCCGTGTCTCGGGCTATGATGTTGCAAAGCGGAAGGTACGAGAAGGACAATCCAGGTGAATGGCGGTAACGTGGTACATACTAAGGTAACTTCACTGTCAATGACGGATAACGGATGAATCGAATGAAGCTCGAGAATGTGGGGATGGATTCAACCGATGTAGGAAAGTAGTGTGCAGCCTGCAGGCCTGATAGTTGGTAGGGAACAGAGCTTCTGCTGTCCGGCACGCTGTCGATCGTAAAGATCAGAGAATTAAGCTTCACATGGGTCATTCAGGCTCAAACGGAAAAAAATCGCAAATAACCTGAAAGACGAGTGGTTGGAGGTGGGCCAATAACGCCTTACTCCAATGGCAGGAGATCCTTCGGGAGTACCTTGATAAAGTCAGAGCTCCGCATTATGCTTGATGCCGCTAGGTAGACAAACGTCGAAGCCAGAAAAGCCAAAGCAAGACAAAGACCACTGCGTATGGGCAAGAGGAATGCGGGGATTGGATAATCTTCAGATGTACAGTCCGCTGTACAGATGGTCAAAGTAAAAGCGAAAGCGAATGTTCGCAGCCCAAGAACTCGAACACTACATCCAGATGATTCGCAGAGCCTTAATTCGAGAGCGATGAAGGTTCTTCCACCCATCCGATGGCTTGACCGTACTTGACCCTTTGACCTTGCTCAACCGCCCATTGCCAACCACCCTCTCTGGATCCCTCCTCCCAACTTTCATCAGAGTTTCTACGGCGGCCTTTCGGCGCCTCAAAGACCAGGACTATGGAACTTCCCAGCTGAAAGCCTCCCATCTCTTCCCCTTTCCGTAATGCATGGCCCCCCAAGAGCTTACTTGCTTGTGCGTACGTAGCTTCAGCAAAGCCAGAATATGGTTCCCCACGCTTAGCGGCTTCTTCAGCTGCCCGATCTGCCGCCGTATCTGTCGTCAAGCTATTCGTGCGTAGCTCACGATCGAAGTTAATTTTTATTGAGCCGACATTTGTAGCTCCGACAGGGGTGAAGCTAAAAAAGCCCCACCGCCAGCGACCCAGTAGTACCACTCGCTCATTTAAAGTGAAGAGTCCGGGAAGCGTGCGCTGCAAGTAGGGAGATACGCTAAATAATTCCCCGGCGAAGTGGCGACGCTTTTCCACAACCCACGATGTTGGGGAGTGGAAACGGTGATAATCGCCTGGCGCTAGGTACACCACTAGATAGTACAGAGCCATTGGTACCTTCTTAGGTACAGGCGAGAACCAGGGTGATTTGGTGCCGTCACCCAAGGCAAGGTCAGCACGGACCTCAGCCTCTGAAGAATACTTCGGCGTTGTAGAAGCATCCATAGCCGGAGATTCTTCTTGACTTTGCGGTCTGGACAAAAGATTTGGTAGGGTATAAGATATGCCATTCACATTGGCAAATTCTTCATCAGATTTGATGATATCTTCGTTCCCAATCTTAGCCGAGGAAGGTTCGCGTCTCGGACCTTTACCTTGCATTGTAGGCTTATGTGCTGAGTCTGGCGGCTCGGTGCCAAGCAAAGCTTCCAGAGAATACGTCATACCTTTAACTTGTTCCACTTCTCCGTTCTCAATCATCCCGAATTGCAAAACACGGCCATCAGCTGGTGATAGCAATGCGGAGGGATTGTCGTCAAGTGGACGGACTCCGGGCTTGAGGGTACGATAGAAAAATGAAGCAAGGTTAGGATACACATAAAGATCAGGTTCAGAGACTTCAGACAGACTGGCAAAGTATAGTCAGTGTTTGAACCACAATGTTCTCTTCATGTCTCACTTTACCCCAAATATCCAAGAATATAACTTGAACCCCGGTACACGTAGGTAGTAGGGAATCTCGAGCTCGTTGAATTTACCCCATACTCTTGATACTGCCTTTAGAGGGAGAGTCGACATGACTTGGACCTGCCTGTATACATTTATTAGACATATTGGATCACTGGTAATCCACTAGATCGAGTGCTCGTCTTACCAAGGTCCGCTAGGCCGTACACTTTTTCGCCTTGTCAGCCTCCCTGTAGTCTCTTTATCACCTTCATTGCTCTTGTGTTCTTCTTCCTCTTCCTGCCGTCTCTTTTCGCGCTGCCGTACCCTGTAGAGTTGCGCAGCCCCAAGAAAAGCGATGCCTAATCCAATAGGGATAGGGCGCCATTGAACTTTAGTATCGCGGAGGGCAGCACGAAGCCTTGTACGGAAGGGTCCCCTATCACTCGGCTTTGTTTCTCCATTGAACCTCCTGGCAGATGTTGCGAAGCGACGGGGCGAGGACCGTGTTTGCCGGCAGAAAACGCATGTATAGTCCAGAGGTCGCGAACACAGCTTAGGCGTGATGACCGTACGGGACAGCGAGGTGTTTCTAAATCGCAAAGGTCCCATATTACCAAGATGATAGTTGCAGTTTAGAGATGAAAGAGAAAAGCTGCCGCATAAATCTTTTCAGACATTTGGAGACACCACCCAAGCTGTGACGTAGGACTAAGGTAGGGGGGCGGTTAATCAAGTGGTGGAGGTGCGGTACTTGCCGTTCCCACGACTCTAGAAAGTACTTGCCAGATCACTTACAAGTAGAGCAGTATGTGATATCGGTTTCGCAGCTGCAAAATCTTCGAACAATCTTTCGCTGGTCTCACAAACGCCTGGACATTCCTTTCACAGCTTGCTTCACGTTAGTATGGAGGGGTCAAGCTCAACAAACCAAGCTCCGCCGAAGGAACCCAGCTCTCATCGCCAGACGATCGTACTCCATGTTCTGTCGCCTTCGGTGGAGGTTCCTAATAAGATCACTTTCCCTGTGCTTCCCATAGCTATGACCATTGGCGAGCTCAAGTATGAGATCTGTGATAAAGTTGCAAGCAGGCCCAGACCTGAACGCCAGCGATTGATATATAGAGGCAAAGCGTTGGTCCAGGAAAACCTTACGTTAAGAGAAGTGTTTTCACAGGATACTGTCCGATTGATTCTCCGAACCTCCACGCTCCAAGCTAACCTACAAACACAGATAGACAATTCTGAATCTCTTTCCTTACATCTCGTTCTGCCCCCTACTGCAGGGGCACATACCAACTCTTCTGTTACGTCAGTAAATCCAGCCCACAACCATCTCAACAATCCACAGCATAGTATGCCTTCAAGGACAGGGTCTCCAGCGCAGCCACAGGGAGCACAGGCAGGTGCAGAGACCACCCAACCCACCGCTCGTGTGGGAAGCGCCCCGCAAGCAAATCCTATACAGCCGCAAATGGGTCGCATCCATCTTCCACCTGGCCAACTCCCACCGCACCTTCAACAAGTAATCAATCACCAAGTCCAAGCGTTATTCCAGCACCAAATACAAGCCGCCCAGGGTGCCATAGCTGGTCAAACTCTCCCAGGTGGAGTGCCTCAAATCCCAGTACAAGCACGCCAATGGCAGCAATCTGGCTTCCCACAAATCATAGCCCAGCAGCAACAAGCAAGAGCTGCAGCCGGGCTTCAGGGTCTAGGTGGTGCAGCTATGAACCAAGTGCTGGGAAGCCCAGCACCTCACATACATCTTGGAGCACCTGGAGCAGTGGCCAACACCCCAATCCCAGCTCCTGCACCAGGAACTACCACTAGAACGGTCCGTGAGGACCAGGGTCCAAACGGTGAATGGCGGGTGGTCGTCGAAAGTACTTCTATAATTTCCAATAATAACAACAACCAAGCAGGTACTGTCGAGCGCCCAATCCCTGGCTTGCTGGATTCAAATGTTCGTGCATCTCCAGCGCCCGGCAATGGAAGACCACAAACTTCTCATACGGCGGGGCCATCCGGAGTCTCTCACACGAACCAGCCACAAGCGAATGGGGCCCCATTACCCGACACACTGCCACTTTTTCAACAGCATCTCGCTGCGCTAGAGTCAACTTTGGCAAGCGGGACTGCGCCCGCTGAATCCATTTTCCAGCAGACTCAGGCACGTTTGGACTCCATGGCAAACCAACCGGGAACTCTGCCGGCGGGTGCTGAAGCAACCCTTCGTACTCGACTCAATAACTTATCCATACAAGCCGATCAATTACGTGCCAGTCTGACAAGTCTGCTGATGAGAGTCGTCGCTGAACAGCCACAGCCACCACCTCAGCAGCTACCGCAACCCGCTTCCTCGTCTGCAGTCTACGTTCTCTCGTCCCCAAGTGGACCTCAGGCTCTCCTAGTTTCACCATCGGGCTTGTACAGTACTCCGTGGCCCCATCCAGCAACGATTCACGGCCTTTTTCCAACCGTGATCCCTCCCCCGCCACTACCCACGGTGCATCCACAACCTCCTGCAGCCCAACTCGCCGACCCCAACGCTCAGCAACCGCCTGCCAACAACGCCAACCCCCAACAAGCCCAACAAATACAACAAGAACAACAAAACCAAGAACAAGCGAATCAAGCCCGCGATCTCCTACGTATCCTTCTTCCCCTAGGCGGCCACCTTTGGCTCTTCATTCGTCTTTTCGGCTTCGTCTACTTCTTCACGGCCGGCGGCTCGTACCGCCGCACCATCCTCCTTGGCCTCTGCGCTTTCCTGGTGTTCGTTGCCCAAACGGGCATTTTCCGCCCCCTGTTAGAGCACGTCTGGGAACCTATCCGTCACCACGCGGCTAGTCTACTGCCCATCGGAACCAACGAGCAAATGGAAAGAGTGTTGAGGAATGATCAGGTGGGGTACAGAATTCCCCCGGACCAAGAACCTACAGTCGAAAATGCGCAGAGAAGATTGTTGGAACTTGAGCAGAGGGTTCGAGGGGATGAGACGCACCTCCGCGGTATGTTCCGTCGCGTTGAACGCGCTATTGCGCTCTTCATTGCCAGCCTGGTTCCTGGGGTTGGGGAACGCCATATGGCGGCCCGTGGCGCTGCGGAGGTTCTGGCACGGCATGAGAGGGAGCTGAGGGAGGAGGTTGAGGAGCAGGAGAGGGAGAGTCAGGAGAGGATTGAGGAGAGGATAAGGTCGGGGGTGAGGGGGAATTCAGGGTATACTGATGACGAGGATGAGGAGGAAGGGGGTGGTAGTGGTGGGGCTACAGCTGCTGCGGAGAGTAGTGTTATGGCGAGCGAAGGGAGCAGTAATGCCAGTGCGCGTGCGGGAGAGGGAAGTTCTGGTGGAGCTCAGGGAAATCAGCGGCCGTTGGTAGAGATTTGAAGTTGCAAAGGGCTGTGGCATAGCGTGGTGTTTGGGTACTTCTGACATCAAACGATTCTGTGCATAGCAATAAATGTCTAATAACGCAGGCCGCTTTTAGAAGTGTTCCATGGTTCGCAAGACCATCGTCTTCCATCCACCCAGGTATACAGAAAAGCCAGTGAACAATAATTCGTTTCCGTAAAGATATCAAATCGATAAATTGACTCATTGTTCTCCTTTGGATAACACAAATCATGGACTCGGGTCCAACGGTAGAATTTGTGCGATACAAAGATCTAAGCAAATAGACATAGGGATTTGAACTTTCCATTCCGACCTCTGGGATTCATCTTTACCCCTTTACCCTTCCAAAAACTGGGACAGTAAATGGTATGCACCCAAGAGCAAAACATTCTCATTAGGGGTTGCGGATATTAGATAATTTAGCCAATTGGTAGAGATTCTCAAAACCCACAAACCTTCAACCTCATACAACCATCTCCTAAAGCACCTACTAGATCATTCCAATCACACCCTGACTGCACCGTCGCGGCCAGCAAACTCTGACTCGCAGCTTGCCATGCAAAGCTCGCCGCGAAACTGATTTAATGATTTCCGCCCATCCCCGTACTCTCCCCCACCGTGCACGGATTCGTCCCTGCAGCGGAGATGCATTCCGTGTCTTGGGTGAAAAAGAAGTGGATGATGCAGTTTGTAGTGTCTTGAGTCCAGAGGTAGTCGCCAACAGCGAAGCAGAAGTCGTATTTGGTACCGGTGGCGGCGGTGCCTTGAATGATATATCATATAGCAGTGTGGGAAATTAGCGGTAAATCGATAGTCCATTGTGAAGCCGCCAGCAATCAACAAAGGGTGAACAGTCAAAGATGCCTGCATAACTCCGTGCCTTGTATATCTTTTTGGAATTAAATCTGATCTTGAATGTACTTCACGGAGATCAGAGTCTTGTTCTGCTTTTGTCTGCAATTTGTAACCGATGAAAAATCTAACGTAGTTCGATTAAGCAAGAATTGGGGAAAGCACAGATCCTCTGGGCAAGTTGGTCAGGAAAACGGTTGTTGGATCTGCGTTCGCAGACCGCATCCGCTCTCAACTTCAGTAACAGGAGAATATCAAAAGTCAGCAAACAACCACCGATAGCCTGGCACTGTGCACACCAGGCCAATCATTAGACTAAGTGGCACTCTGAGGTTGGGAAATCAAAAATTGACAGATTCCAAAGGTTCGTTTTTTCAATGCTTCGCTTCTCATTATACGTGATTTGCAACTGAATTAGAGGCGATGCTTCTATTATTCCATTTGGACATCTTTTGATTATGGTTTATCGAATTTCTGCACCCGTAGTGCCACCTATTGACAGGAGCTATGGAAGGAATTTCTTTTCTGGGAGAGGCAGATAGCATGACAAGCTTACCTTAATAAGCTCCACGTTTTGCAGAAGCAAATGATCCAGATCGTCATAAATACTCCCATTACTCGCAATCAAGGTAAGTGATGCTGAATGTTATCTCGGTAGACCGGTCCGACAATCCTATTTCTTACCACTATAGTGTGCCTAATGGCTTTTCCATTGTACTGATAATTACCAAGATCTTGCATCTCTCCTGCAATGTATCTTCTCCGCCTTGGTTTGATACGCGAACCAATGCTCCTATGTAAGCTACGGATGTCCCTGAACTTAACGAATGGCGCGGGAGGGCTAGGAAGCTCGAAACGAATAATCCATGCTATGCTGACACTTTACACCTTCGCGGATAATGTTCAGCATCTCGGCTCCTTTCGGTGCCGTTCTCAGGTTCTCGAAACCCTCGGCCGTGATCAGGACGTCATCCTCAATTCTTGCACCTTCAATGTGCATGTACCTGTGCAGCACATCCTTGTCAATGACTGATGCGAATGTGGGGTTGGGGAGGAAAAGGTTGTCTGATGTGGGCGCGGAAAAGTCTGGGAACATTAGCTTAGTCTACAAGGGATTCCGGGTTAAGCCGTTGACTTACATATTCCAAGCTCGACGGTGAGGACCATGTTCTCCTCCAGGAGCTCTATCCTCAACAACTCTAGTCCACAGAACCCTTCGCCACGGACTCGTGAAAACGCACAGGGAAATCACTTGGGGAAATGTTCGTGAGTTTCTCTCTGTGAGCATGCCTTACTTGCTATTTGCGTTCTTCTTGACGTAAGCCCGAAGTTGGTGGTCGACTTAAATCATGGACCTCCAGACCGACGTGGTGGCCAAAACCATGTGGGAAGAATGCCCTGCTATAACCCTTCTTCATTACAACGTTAGCGTCAGTCTCTGCCTTGAAGATGCCTAAACGCAGCAGTCCTTCGATAGCGATCCGATGATAAATAGATCCAGGTATAAAATGCCAGGCTTCAGCTTCTCAATGCAGCGCTCCTCCATTTCTGCCACTACAGCGTATATTTCGGCTGTCTCTTTGCTAGCCCATCGATGCTCGCTGATGGGAAGAGTTCTTGTGACATCACTCGAATAACATCCCCACTCGCACCCTGCGTCCATGCAAACTAGCCCCTTCCCTTTCAGCGTTTCGTCATTCTTTGTATAGTGCAAGATCGCTGCATTTCGGGCTGTAGGCCTGGCGTCTAGCACCATGAGAAATGCAAATATCAATGAAATGCGCATCTACCTCGGGTTCAGATTGAAGAGAGACGATATTATAGAGGATACTACGGTGGGCAAACGAAGAAAGCTGGACAGCATGACGAACGAGTGAGATTTCATGCTGGGATTCAACAACGCGACAGGCGTCAAGCGCATTTTGTAAGGATTCGATATCGACATTTGGGCCTTCATAATTCTGAGAAGTTATATGGGGCACTTGATGTTTATGCAGAGCATAAATCCTGCTTTGACGATTTCAGATGAGCCAGTTTTGGATCTCTTTATTCAAAGACCATGTCAGGCGTACAGTATCGACATCAAATCTAATCCCCATCATGAGTCAAGGCTTGCCAACGGTGAATCGACTAACCTGTCTTCGACCTCTGCGATGGTCAATCCTGGGCCAGACCAAAGGGCCGCTCGTGAGCTAATATAGGGAATATACAAAGTAAGTTGATCGCGCTTGATATCGTACGTTAGGTAGCAATCGGCCTCGTTGACGCCACCAGGATAGTAGAAATAGCGCCGCTGGCGAAATAAATTTGTTTGGTCCGAGTCCTCGATGATTGATACTCTGGCCTGAAAAGAGAAGACGTTGAATCTGGTACTCGACAAAACGAGTCTTCAAGATTGGCGGTAGTCAGGTTGAGTACCTGGGAGATATATCAAACCCTCGGATGCGTTAAGGTGGCGTACGGCTGCTTGAGCATGCTGTTTCGCTATTTATATCGTTAGTCGGCTGGATTGCTCAATTAAGTCTATCAGGACATACCTGGGTACTTTATTAGTGCCCACTCCAGAGATGGTGATCTGAAGGTTTTAGCCGGCATCGGCGAGCATTTCATAGCGCACGTCATCCTCTCCAAAGACGTTGATTCTCGAGAAATATCAAAGCGAAGCATAGAACTACGAGCTACTACATATCCAACACTGGTATGATCCATGTTGATTCTGCAAAGATCGTAGGAGTAGGTTGTCACAATTAATATGTGCACCAACCAATCTTATCGCTGGCTTCGACGATTCAACCTCTCAATCAAGCCGGTACCAGAGAATGATTTCGTGATCCAGACGATGCCATAATGAGTATTAAAAATGTAAGGTTTCATTTGGGAAAATGGGGCGTAGCTATTAAAAGACTTGTTGGTGTGCGTATTCTACTTTTAAATAGGTTCAGTCTACTCTGTTGTCAGCCTTCTCAGCATGCGTTAAAGCAATCACCTTGAAAGGTGAACCACCAGGGAGCAGCAAGTATTCTACTCGATTTCTGTGAGTTTCAACCAGCAACCTCTATCTATTCCGCTAAACGCGAACCTGGGTCGCAAGACTGGGCCCAGGTAGGGCCCGCCAATGAGGTCTGAACCACGTAATGAAGCTCTAGTGTAAAGGTGTAGAAATAATCGCCAGACCAAGGGTGGGATACATTGACTTAGGCATACATGACTTCGGAACATGGAACATTAGCGAGCAAAACAATCGAAAACGCCCGCATAAATGCTAATGATGTGTCGGAAGGATGATCTGGGTTCGGTGGTGTTGTGCTGAGGTAAGTGCTTGGTGGTGCTGTATGAACAGATGGCATGACGGTCGTACAAGGGGTATATGGGCGTGGTGGTGGTGGGGTTTGGGATTCTGGTGCTCTGGTGCTCTGGTGGGGATTCGATGTGCTGGGTTCGCAAGGGGAGTCGCCATACGTTGAGCCATTTCGTGTGGAAGCCAACTGTTGTTGCAGAACCTCAGTAGGTATGGCCATGCTGCACTGGCTGTCCCCGACCTTGGTTAAGGACGACGTGTAGCATTTGAGCAGGTCTTGAACGTTCGTGGTGCTGGCGGATGCTTCCATTGGCCATGTTGATGTAGCTGCATAGCTTGGAAGCAATTTGTTCAGGACATCTGTGCCCCTTGGAAATTGGCAGGCTGTCGCTTTACTTGTTCACGTGCCCATCGTGCAACCTCGATGGTTCGCGTCTGGAATTCACGATTCGCGCGGACGTCCTTGATCAAGCGCGTGATCCATTCTTGATGGAAGTAATTTGTATACTCGCCATGCGGAAACGTGTCTGCCAAATCACTGTGCCACGGTCAGAAGAATCCCATTGAAAACATGGTCCTCCATATGCTTACCCGATAACACCCATAGCAGATCTCAAAAGAGCTTCGCTCCGATTAGGATCCGAAGCCACGATGTTCAAAAGCTTGAAGATCGATTCAACGTAGGGGGTCAATAATTGAGCTTCGACCTGTCAGTAGCGTCCGATTAGGGCAGTGTATCACATACCTTTTCCATGCTTCAGCGCAAGTATTGTACCCGACCAAGCATCCATTATCCCTTCCCTGAGGGAGATAATGTAGTCTAGCATTTCGAATGCCCCGTGTTCGCCTAGCGTGATGGTGGCTGCTTGTTGTAGGACTTCCGCTACAGTTGCCAAGTATTTTTCAAAGTGTGGGCCTATTGCTTGGGCGATGTCTCCAAAGCATTGGAGAATCGCTGGCTTGAATTGATTGCTCATAGTTGTACTCTGCACCCGTTAGCACTCTTCCAGCGTGTGGCAGCTTTATTCATACACTCACTCTGAGGTTATTGAGCAAATAGTTCATGAAGGTATCACAATATGGTTGGGACAGCTCTCCCAGTGCCCTCACAACGTCGCTAACCAAACCGATGGCCATTGCGCACAGTCCAAGCTCCTCCTGGTTTCCAAGTGCTCTATACAAGAACGGTACGAATGGGTCCATGTATTTGGCGAAGTCCGCTTCCAGGGCATTTGCAAGAGCACCCACGGCAGCAAATACGGTGTCGGGAACGCTTGATTTTGTCCCCACAGTACTCAAGAGCTGTAAAAGCACATGCATGATACGATCCGCTTGGGGTTTAATTTCTCCTTCCAGACGCTGTACAATGGCCTAGATGCGTGAGTCGAAGCCAACATCCATTAAAAGCGTAGGGCGACTTACAAGAAGTACACTCGTCAAACTCGTCTGTATCTCTTCAAGAGTGATCCGATCCTCAACGCTGACGATCTGCTGCTGCATAGGAATGGTATTCTCTAGGCGATGAAGAATGATATCTGATAGCTTGGCTACAATGTGTAGGCTGTCGTTCGCAGAATTTGTGACGAATGCATTGAGAACCTCATAAGCAGCCATGCGAAGCTGGTTGTCGGCTTCAGAGCTACAGACCTTGTCAGCTTTCGCGGTAGTATAGTTATCTACGGACGATCTATGATCATACCTCTCTGTCACACCTAGAAGATGCGTCACGCTGTCCTGGAAGTGGGTTGATAGCGGATTCTCTTGGCATCCTGGCTCGCCAGCAAATCTATCGGCAAGATTCATCAGTGCCCAGCAGCAGGAGCTTGCCATCTTTGGACTATTGGACAAGCCAGCGAAAAGTGCTCCAATAAGTGGTGGTAGGTGCACTTGAGAGTCGATGGCTTCTGAAACATTTTCACAGATACGGCCCAATGCGTAGGCAGCGGAATCCTTGACCTGAACAGCACTATCGTCCATCATGCCAATTAGCACAGGCAAAGCTTGCTTGATCAAGGGATCAAGCATTTTCTCGTCTGGACCCTCCATGATCGCACCGAAGGCAGAAACAGCCGCATCACGCCAATGCCAATCCGCGTGCCGTAGGTTCTGTTCCACAAAGCCGAGCACTATCTGAATAAGGTCCCCACCAACAGTCTGAGCATAAAGTTGCAAGCATTGATATGCAGCTCTAGAAATGTTGTAGTCCTCATCGCTAGCGTCTTCGTCTTGCTGCGCTAAGAGCTCGAGAAGTACGGGGACAACTTCGCGAGCAGCAACCCGAGCAAAGTTGAAATATGGCCGCATTTCCTCGGAACCTTCCGCATGTGCCTTTAATACCATTAGCGCACAAGTTCGACTAAGAAGAATAGATGTCAATGCATACCATAGCATTATCATCCTCAATTGCGATTTCCTCTTCGCAGACCGTACACCAGAATTCAATAGCAAGCTTGGCAACATCCTCCTCTTGGCTTTTCATACCCATGACAGTAAGTCCAAAAAGTGCCTTCTCCATGTAGAACCGCATCTTGTCATAGTAAAGTCCCATAATCCGATTAAGACACCCATATGAACCAGCCTCAATACGGGCATCCCCCGACTGAGTCGCTTCACAGATAACCTGCATGATGTAGTTTCGTTCACCTTCGTTCTCGAAGTTGGTTCGCACGAATTCCAAAGAGTCTCCCAAGGCCACTATAGCAGCCTGACGCACATCTAGGTTAGACTCTTCTTTTCGTGCGCCTTGCACTACAGCTGTGAGGATAGCATTCGAGTGCTGTACGAGGCTATCCCGTAGCTCTGTGTCTTCAGTATCGCAGATGTAACCAATGGTGGCGAGAGAGGCTTGCTTAAGGTGATCTGCACCTTCGCCAACATTTGCTACCAAGGCAGGCATCAGTTCTGGCCATTCGTTTCTTGGTATTTCGATTGCTGCTATCGAAGAGACAAATTGCGCCGCAGATTGCCCTGCCCTCGCATCTTTCGAGGCAAGTGTCTTCAAAGCCAACTCCTTAACAGATCTCTTAACGCTAGTATCAACGTGTTGAACCCACCTCCGCTGCATTTCCCGTAGGCGGGCGTATTCACGAGCGGAGAAGGCATTTTTGAGGGCAATTCCGGCCGCCGTGCGTATATGGGGTTGGGCTTGTTCGTTGGCAAGTTCATTTGCTAACGTTGTAAGATATGTAGGCTGTAGAATATTAGCTAAAAACTTGGGTCAGGAGAGAGGAACGGATTGTAGTCCAACTCCCTAGGGCGGGAAGTGCTTACGAAGTCAACCTCAGCAGCTTGTGAGAGTTGGTGCTCGGCATTCTGACGTGTGGAAGCATCTGTGGAAGGTGTCTTAGTACTTGGAAAAATTCGGGTGAGATCGTTGTAGACTTGCCTGGTGAGAGCGTGCTCTCTAATACCTGATTCACGTTCATCCTATAGTAAGACCGTTGAGGTCAAAGTATCGCGGGCGGTGACCAAAGGTGATGCGCAGGCGGATATCGAGGAATTGTGGAACACGGAACGCCGTGAAGGCTATCTTAGGGGAGGATGATTATTGGTGTAGAAAGAGGAAGTTAAAAAGAAGCGAGAATTGATACTCAGTAGTCCGACACTTTCGTATCACCAGCAACGCGTCGAACTTTGACTATACTTAACTATACTCACACGTATCACATTCTTACCCTATTATCACGATGATTCAGCTCCTTTTCTCCGCGATTCTCTCCTTTTCACATGCTGCTTTCGGAACTACGTGCCTATACATCCTTATTACTTAGCCTTACCCGTATTGCGGGAGATAGGGCTGATACCCGCGGGCCTTCTAATCCGAGAACAAACTTAAGCTACGAAGTCCACGTCTCACTGAGCATATACGAATAAGAAGACTCTGATACCACGGTCCAACGGATTACTCTGATAGCTCGATGGCATCTCATGACGGACCCGTCAGATTTTGGCATGAATCGCGAACAGCCATTTTCTGTTAAACCAAACGTGGTTCTGCACGGCCGTCATTAATAGACAATCATGGCCACCCGGCATAAGAGACAATGGTTCCCTCACGGCTCCTCTTCAAGCATATTCTCATCACCTTCACTATCTCTTCCATCTTCTGGTTCTTCCACATCAGGGTTGCTATCAACATCGTACATCCGGTAGCGCTTCTTGTCCTGAGCGACAATGCAAATCACCCGCCTCCCTTTCCGACCATTAATGTCCATCTTTTCGGGGGCCCAAGAAACACCAGGTGGGAAGGTATGCCGTGTATGTTGTGCTGCCTGCTCAGAATTTTGAAGGTTGAGGCTCGCAGTAAGACTTTTAGCACTTTCTGCAACGTTTTTTCCTTGCAAAGCCTGCGTGGTGTATTTCAAGCCATTTGAAGCATCTGTTTTCTTACGGTAATCAATACTGAATAAACGAGACGAAGCTATCGATTCTAGATTAGCCTATAGTACTGATATTGGAGCAAAAGCACTCACATTCGTTCGAGACGGCGACCATTAATGCCTCATCGTCAACGAATTTCACATCTCGAACACTTTCAATCGGCATTGGCATTCGAACCCAAGCACACTCAAGACTGTGAGTGGAGCTCATGCCGTTTGATATATTAAGTATGACCCTGAAAATCCGTACTAGTTTTCAAGTTACAGAGGTCAGCGTGGGAAAGGAATTTGAAGGCTTACTGCCATCTTGTGAGTGCGTAGGACCTAGCACGACATGTAATACGTATTCCTCGGCGTTGCTCTCTTTGTATTGCTATGTGAGCAAGTACTTAGTATTCTCCTATACGCGCATTCCGAAAATTTCTCCTACCTCTATTATCATTCTCAAATCCATGCACGCTGGAATATCTGCCCCAAGTGATATTGGAGTACCCAACCTGACATTTCTTCTCTGTGTTTCAGCGATTCTAGCAAACATCAGATTGCACTGTGTATCTAGATGGGAAATTAATTCTTCAAGGCCCGGAATTTGCTTCTGTGGAGTGATGTGATTACTCAGGTCTTTGAGTTCACGCTTGTATACTTCAAAAAATGATCGTCCCTCTGCTGATAGGTCCCGTTGCTGTTTCTGATCGCCTTGTGACTGCATATTAAAGTAGCCAATAAGCTGGCTCTGCATCATAGCACCTTGAATATACTCTAGCGTGCTCGTGTGGTCAATATTGAAATCTTTATCGGTTGCCTCATTTGCAGATGTTGAGCTTGCATCCGCGGATTGCAATTCGATCTCGAGGCGTAGCCACGCCGAGAATGCCGTAAATTGACGAAGCTCGGACCGAGCACAGATCAAGATGTGGTGTGCCAGCAATTGCACACAGTTCACGGTGTCGAGGATGTTGTCCAGTTCTTGGGTAGAGAGGCCGAGCGTGGCATTTGAGTCCTGAAATCTGGACAAACCTCGCAGTCGACTTAACAGTACACAAAATCGTTCCAAAGCAGGTATCAGATTTTCGTGGGCAAGACGCCTCACGTTTTCGTAACCTGTAACAGCCGCTTTTTCCCATCTCTTATACCCCTTCTAAACGTAAGCTAATTATTGAACCACAAATGTTGGGATTTTATCATACCCGCTCCCCCAGTTCATCGACCAGCCATTCTTTAACTGGAGGATAGCAATTGCCAGTAACGACGAGATGATAAGCAGCCTGCACCCAAGTGCAGTCGCACTTCTCTCGCAGGGCTTCTTCTATATTCCGAATGAACCTGGTGGGCAAATCTTGAGAGATCTTGAACTCGCTATACATTTGTCTCTGGACTTGGTGCACGTAGCGTAGAATGTTGTGTAATTGGGTAGATTTTGAGGCTAGAAGTGACAGATACCTTCCGGCACTGGATATCAAACGAAGATCAAGCGGCACAACTAAAAGCTCTTGTGCCCCATTCACAGAAGCTGATACCAATAACGGGTGCGTTGTTGAATAAGGGTGGGAGCAATGCATTATGGGCTTGCTGTTCTTCAACGCCCGGGATGCTTGCAGGAGACTGAAGCTGCCAATCTCAAAGAAGTCGTAAATACTTAGATAAACTGTGCCATCCTCAAAACCTACAACGAGAATATCGGCTGAATCAGTGGAGCTCTTTGTCAAAGGCTGGAAAATAGTATCCAAGGACGCTCTGGAAGCAAACACGTCATCACTATTAGAATTCAGCCTCTGCAGCTGTTTCTATCCTAAGATATTCACATACGCGTTTCCTCCCATAGCCAAAGTACTCAGCTTAGGCAAAATCCCTTCGATGTCAAGAAAGGCCAGATCTAGGGGTAGATCCGTTAAAGAGTCCAAAATACTCGACTGGGTTCCTTCGCTCAGTACATCATCTAAGTCTTTTTCCATGCCTGACTTTTCTAGCCGGGCTCTCACGGCATGGGTATCCGTGAAGTTGATGCCCCAGCCCAAGCAGCAGATTTGAGATGCGGAGTGTGCCGAGCAGTCTATTTGATGCATCACTTTCCCTGTATGGGCACTTGCCAAGCAAAGAGTGTGGTTGCTATATGCAACAGCAAGGATTTGACCTGGATGGTTTTTCAGTACAAGGAACGGCGTAGAGAGTGATATAGAAGTCTAGAAAGAAGCAGTACCGCATCAGGCCTTACCGTTTGGCTTCCATTGCACTCCCTTGATCTTCGCTTCGGATTGTTTGTTTGCTACTCCAAAGACTCTCTGGCCATTCAATCTGTGGACGTGGACTTGTTCATCAATTGTAGCCAGGGCGATGAGATCCATGGATGGGCAGTATGCCAAATGCTCTGCATTTATGGCAGATAGAACGATTTTCTCGGCCAACATGTTCAGCATGACTGACTCTGGTTCGATTTTGACACGCGGTATGCAAATGTAAGTCATACAAATGCGGTATTCATTGTTTCAGGAACTCGCACTGGATCCCTTCATATCAGGCCGACTGTGACGCAGGAGTGCACGCGTTAGATTTGTTACTAACGGGTGTTGAGTCCATGATTACTGCTATTCTAGATCTGATAATCTTTTTCACGCTGTTTGAAACGCGCATTATAGCTCAACTATTCTAAGTGCATTGTTCTGGATATCGACTTGGTGAAATTATTGTGTCTACGGCTCGCGCGGCAGCGCAATTCTTTGAGGCAGCTCGATTAAAATAGAAAACCTATTAGTTTGAGGAAGGGTTTATCTGAGTAAAAGTAGTGAAAATTCAGGTAATATTACTCAGTAGAGAACTACTCGAGACTGGTCTAGCTATGCTACAGTGCTTTTGACCATAGTCCACGACAGATCACAATCTCTAAGCATGCCATGCTATATTGCCAAGGGGCATCATCGAAGTTACCGAAGATGAACAGAACTCCGTTCCTAAGCCTTGAGCATAGAGTCATTCAGGAGTCCTCGGCGTTACTCTATTAAGTATGAGTCCGCTGCGGACTTGATGTCCTTTGTGAAAGACATATCTTGATCCATGTCGATCAGTGTGACAGAGTTGATCTGTTAAGTGCTGCATTAGTTCAGGCCAAATAGTTGTGGGAACGACCTTACGTCTACATCCACAAATGGTTTGCTCTTGGAAAACCGCACGCTCATGGGGAAAAATTCTGCGTCATCTTCGGCTTGTGCTTCGAACTCAAACGAGCCAGTCGCATTGGATTCGTTCACTGAGCCAATTGTCCAATCTAGGCTATCACCTGAGACTTCGTACACAGCGTCAAAGCTCGATACTGCCGGTTCACTGGTTGCATAAGGAATTGTCACAACCACATCATGAAGACTGTCTCCTCCTGACAACTCATATTCGACAGTGATGGTCCAGGATTCGCCAGAGCCTTTATTAACCCAGACCGTGAAAGTGATAGGAAGAACATCATTCGCGTCTACTACAGCGCTTGCACTCCAGCGTAGGACACCAACAGAGTTATTTACCGGGAATCCCTTGGAATTATCCCGAAGCTGGATAGTCTTCGAGCCATTGAAGAGCCCTTTGTCCACATTAGGGTGGGTTCGGAATTGGGCATTGTGGGTTGCATTAGCGGTCAGGTCAAGCTTCACTTTTGTCAATGATGGATCGGTGATGCGTAGTTGTAGGTCGCCTTTGACATTAAAAGACTTTAATGATCCTTCTCTTGACAGCTTCGCTGATATGCTCTCTGCAACCGTAACATGGATCGCGTCGCGGTCAATTGATGCGGAGAGGCGTGATGAAGGAGCAGCTTCAGCTGGCAGTATAGGCTGCGAGTTCGACATCAGGGGTACCGTTTCCTCAGCTTGGGCGCCAAGATCTCCCCTCACTCGCTCAAACATGTCGGTCGTCTTCGACTTTTTCCCAAGTTGCATGCCCTTCCCTTTCGGGGCTGTTGTTCTTTGTTGGAGTCAGCACATGACCAGCTGGTTATAAGAAAGATTAACAAACTTGAAAGATTTGTTTTTCTCCGCCTCATAGCTGTCATAAGTGTCGGTGCCAGCAGGTCGAGAAGGTGGAGTGTATGTTGGGTACGATGGCGCACGAGAGGCGACCCCCCTGCCACTGCGAGCCATCTCTTTTCGTTGTAAATCGAGCTGCTTTGCTTTCCTCTTACGTTCTTCTGTAGCTTCTAATTCCTTGTTCTGTATCAATAGATTAATATAATAACCCGACTCCCGCAAGAACAAATGGCGGAAGCGTACCCTCGAAATGATTTCTTGTATCCTCTCTTCGTGGCTTTCCATCTCCAGAAACGTCTTGATCTGGCCCAATGATAGGTTCTCCCTGTAGCCTAACGTTACAAGCTCGTCGAATGCGCTGAGCAATTCATACGCATTTCGCAGTATTTCTCTCTCATCCAGGCTCTTGCAAATGCTGGTGACAACTTGTGCGAACAGATGCAAGGAGTCGATATCCTGTAAGATATTGGACTGTCGATTGGTAATAAGGACCATGTAGAGCTCATCGAGCGGTTGGTACACGTAGCGAACATTGTCTTGCTCTACAGTAGTGTGCTGCGTCGATGAGTCGGCTAGCTTTGGGAATGAGGCCAGAAGTCCTTCGATCCTCGAGCGAGCAACCTCTCGAAATTGACGCGAAAGCACCGCTTTACCCCCCCTAGTGCATATTGAAGCCGCAAGTACCACCTGAACTCGGTCAGTTGCACGTAGCTTTGGCGGCAGTATGAGATACCATAGCTGCGGAGTTCTAAGGATAGGAAGCCGCTTGTCCCGTTGACATTGCACAGTATTCGATCTTTGTACACTCCACAGGGCAAAATCAAGGATTCATGTAGAACTTATTCCGACCAGGACCTTTCGCACCACCTCGACAAATTGAAATGTGGTTTGAGAGGTCCAAAATTACATGGGTGTAATGCTAGCGTAACTCTGTATTAATACGGCTTGCTGCATTCGGCCCACCGACCTCTGACTCCCCTTGTCAAAGCATCTTTCGCGACCCTTGAGTAACGGACTGAGTGACACCTTCAACTCTGACACCGACCTTCGGAAGCTGAGCTCACAGTGTTGTTTCACGCCCAAACTAGTCTTCGCACTCTCTTGGAAGACATGACTTCCTACCCTTTGAACGTTTGTCAGTATCCTCCGAAACGTTAGGTTACCTCACTTCACCATCTCATTATAAATGCAAACACAACTTCAGCCCTCAGCCTCAAGTAATACATCTAGTATCTTTAAGCTTCGGCTGTCTTAACGGAAAACAAGCATCGCGCGAAAGCCACCATATTGCACGCCCAAAGTTTCTGCACACATACTCTTGTGACACTTTGTCTCCTATTACATGGCTTCGTTTCAAGAACCAGGGATCTCTCAACTCGATATGATAACTGCAGAAGATCCGATGGAGCTTTCTTCTGAGATGAAGCCACTTGCAAACGCTGAAGATATCGACATTGATCTTATGGCGAATGACCTTTTACAAGAGAGTGAGGATGACCTCATGGCGGAGGATCTCATATCAGTGATAGACCAAGAGCTACCTGATGTAGAGGCGCCACAGGCTGGCAATGACGACGAAATGTTTGACGATGAATATCCATCCGGAGAATTCCAGGAGAGCCGTTCCGTACATGACGAGGACCTAGAAGATGCTGAGGAATCAACAATAGGTGATAGCGCAGATATCATTATCGCAACTGTGGGGGAGAGCACCGTGACACAATCTGTGCAGTCAGAGGCCGAAGTGCCGCTCCAAAGGAAAACTGATGCATCTTATGCCCAGCAGGAGCTTCAGCAAAGCAGTGTACAATATCTCAGAGACACTCAGGAACCTACATTACAACTAGGTTCTGGAGGTATCGAAAGTCAGGCCAATGCTGACCCGCACGTTACGAGTTCACAAGGCAACGACTGGCCTGGAGAACTCCAGGATGGCCCGATAGCTTCTAGTAGTGGTAGCGACGCAGCTGAAGACGCTTTTGACCAAAAGCCCGATGATGTATCCGGACTTCTATCCGGCCATGAGGACGAACAAGCACTTTCTGTATCACTTCCAAAATCTCAAGATATTACCACTAATCAAGATGAATCGCTAACTTCCAATATAAACCTGTTGCAACATCCTCCCTATGTCCATCCGGTCGTCGTGGTGTACCAAGATAATGAAATGTCTTTGTTTCCTCCCATTGATCAAGATCAAGAGCACTCTCAAACCTATCTTCTCCATGATGAAACACATGCTGCTGGAAGTATTAATTATCTACTGGGGGCATGCAGATCAGTACTAGGGGAGAGCATAAGTGAACAAGATGAACTGGAGATTCAAATAGAAGACCTGGGTCTCCATCTTAGCGAGGTAAACCTTCGTACACTTCAACGTATTGTTGTTTCGCTAACGTTTTTTACTTTGTAGTTTGCTCCAGAATCTTCTACTACTACTCTCGCTGAGATCCTGGATGTATACATACAGCTACATCGTTACGACGGGCTTGACAACCCTGGACCACTCTACATTGCCTTGAACACCAGGTTTAGGTTCTCGCAACGCATGAGTTATCTGATAAATGCAGTCGCCGAGGGCAGAGGCTTTTCTCAACTTTCGTTGCTGGAACCACCTAATGAAGATGACCCGCAATCCGAAGATGTAGAGGAACAAGACGACGTTGGGGGAGATGACTCACATAATAGGGATGGTCCAAAGTATGCGGAGGAAGATAGAATTCGACCCGTTAATGTTGGGGACGATGACGGAGAAAAGGAAGAGGACAATGAAGAGGACAGGGAAGAGGACAAGGAAGATGAAAGTCGTAAGATTGCTCGGAACGCTCAGAACAACTTGAAGGAGCCCACGCGTAGCACGAGAGCATATAATGCTGATCATAAAGGTGGCAGTACACCTTTAGAAGATGATGTCCAAGCAGCCCAGCTTAGCGGTAGCAGAGGAGAATATGCTAGATCTGACGAAGGCGGTACAAAGGAAGAGCAAAGCCTGGTCCCAAAGGTTGAAGAAGAAGTTGTTGTCTCATCATCTGCCGCTGTTGATGAGCATGCTCTTCGAGATGCTAAGGAGACTGCTGCGGAGGAAGAAGACTTTATCAACTATGAGGAAGATGAAGAGGATGAAGAAGCTGCAGAAGCTGAAGAAGCTGAAGAAGCTGAAGAAGCTGAAGAAGCTGAAGAAGCTGAAGAAGCTGAAGATGATACGAATCGCGAATTTTCAACAAGATCGTCCACTATACAAGGTGACAGTATCGAAGCTTCAAAAGACGAGTTTGCTACTACTACTACCGAGAACGTACCAGATAATGACCCAGCAGTTTTTATCAATGACCAGCTACATAATGACGATCATCATCGGGGATCCACCGGGCAAGACCAAACCACGGATGATTTTTGTGGCGTAGTCGAAGCGAACGAAATCAACGGCAGAGGGCCCAACGAAAGTATTGGAGCTGGAGATGATGATTTCTTGGATGTTGATCAAGAAGCTGAAGGCCTCGAGCTCGAAATTGATGAACAGGAAGAGCATGAGCATGAGCAATTGGATACATCTGGCCCTAGTCTTGAAGACGAGCCTGATAATCCAGACGAAGGGACGGATGGTGAGGATCTGCCAGCCGAGAAACAACTCACAGAACCAAACCTCATACACAAATCGACCAAAGGATACCGAGGTGAAGCTTATCAGGTAGAAGATATTCAAGCCAACGAGCCTCCACATGATTATCATGGAGGAGACTCGCAATTCGGGCTTGATGAACACGAAAAAAGCTACGAGGATGATATTTACTTCACTGTAGACCATACAGACAGTGGCGAGAGTACAGAGTCCCTGAAGACCAATGGAACCCTAAGCAATGGCTACGAGCGTAATCCGGATCAGGACCAAGAACCCGATCAGAAGCTTACCGAAGATATAGACGAGATTAACTATGAGGACGAGGAACCGTCATCGAAGATATCAGCTGAGCACGTTCTGCGCTCAAGCCCGGGTTCCCTGAAGCGCACGCGGAGCGATCGAGAAGACGATCCCCAAGGTAAGACTTGTTCCGGGATCTCCTCACCCATTTAATTTTAATTAACGGCTGTTTCAATAGATCTCAAACGTATCCGCTCAGGATGAATACGATTCCAATGCCACCGCCATGCTTTCCTCATCTGAATTTGTTGCACCGCTTCAACCCACATTATCAATGAACCGGCGTACCGGACATCTTCTTCGGTCCATCCGAACTCCATCTATAGAATGATCTCGTGAATATAGCCTGGATAATCAGTTCAGACTGGTTGACGCATCTTCGAAATAGGACCGAGAGCCAATGCGGGACGACACCCGCCAGGATACTACAGGTTACGCCATGATTCTGGGCACAAACTGCATGGTAAGGTAAGTTTCGAATGTAAGTTTCTGGCAGGCGTAGGTATGCCATTCCCACTGTTTCCCCAGTTCGTCCCCTGAAATGATACCCCTGATTCGTTTGCGTTCCTACGGTACCCGACAAACTCACTTCTTCTTTGCAAGGTTGGCTCACTAACATTCCGGATTTGAATCCGGGAATTTCATCCGCGCGCTTGAGGACAGCGTCTTTTTCTTCTTTGCGTTGGTTCTTCGTCGTGGTGCAGATGGTAGGAGGCCCAAACGTTAGTTGGCCTCGGGTGCCTTAATACCAGTTAATGCGGCTCAGCCCGGGAAGCTGTAGAGCACCAGATCTTACGGGTCTTGCATAGGATGTGCGCATTAGAGATCATTGATAAATCAATTTAATCTGTCCCTTCACTCGAAGCTGCCTTGTGCTCGCGCATTGCTCTTGTGCCCCCTTTGTTGAGGGCCAGGGACGCCTCGACGCATTCGTGATGCCGATTTCGCACTATCCTCGATAAAGTTACTTCCCGCTCTGTCCCGAAATAGAAGTGATCAACCCTTCCTCGTCCGCGTAGGTACCTTGAAGAACACGCCCTCCTCATTTCGTGGTCTCTACTTTTCCACCGCTGTCCACCTCAAGAGTTTTACGGTCCTCACATTCGTTACATCAGTGCTGACACCTCTATAAGCTGTGCGCCGTGAACCGGCCTGACAGCATTTCTTAGCGCACTGCACCGCAATCTACCATTGTCGCATACATTCCTTGACCCTCGGATTTGTCTTCACAGTCGACGCACAGACTCAGCGTCTGCCTCCGATATATGAGCCTTATGGGAGATTGAGGGGAGATAGTTAGTTTGGCATCGAGGAAAACAAAGGCACGCAGAGCTGGCTTCACGTGCCCTCTCCAAGCGGGGGAAGAAACTAAGGAGCGGCTCCCTACCCTAAAGCTTCCAGGAAATTCGTTGGGAAACATATAAAATAATGGTAGAAGACAAATACGTTGGCCTGGCTTTGGCCATGGTCTCCACCATGGCGATAGGAACAAGCTTTGTAATAACAAAGAAGGGGCTACTTGAAGCGAGTGAACGGCATGGATTCGAAGGAGATGGATTTGCGTACTTGAAAAGCCCAACATGGTGGGGTGGGATCATAACCTTGGTTATCGGTGAAATCGCCAATTTCGCGGCATATGCGTTTGCGCCAGCAATTCTGGTCACACCGCTAGGAGCACTCAGTGTTCTTATAGGGGCTGTGCTAGGGTCATATTTCCTTAAGGAAGAGCTAGGGACCTTGGGGAAGCTTGGATGTGCCATGTGCTTGATAGGGTCCGTGATAATAGTGTTGCATGCACCACCAGATAAGGAGATACAGACTGTCGACGAAATACTGCAATATGCTATACAACTTCGTATGACCTACTCTGATATCCTTGATGGAATATATTAGCTTACTCTATTTACCAGCTTTCCTGTTCTACTGCGTCTCAGTAGCCATCTTCTCAAGCGTTATGATCTACCGAGTCGCCCCAAAGCATGGAAAGAAGAATCCTCTTATTTACCTATCCATTTGTTCGACAGTCGGTTCCGTATCAGTTATGTCGGTCAAAGCCTTTGGAATTGCCTTGAAATTATCCCTCAATGGGAACAACCAATTCAGCCATCCTTCAACCTATGCGTTTGCCATCGTTACAATCGTCTGTATACTAACGCAAATGAATTATTTCAATAAAGCCCTTAGCCAATTTTCTACCTCGATGTAAGCCAGCCCCTTCCTCTGCCCTTCCCGGCTTCTGGCGATTCCACAAATCAATTGACGATATCCCAACCGCAGAGTCAACCCCCTCTACTACGTGACCTTCACAACCGCCACCCTTTGCGCCTCGTTCATCCTCTTCCAAGGTTTCAACACCACTGACGCCGTAAACACCCTTTCCCTTCTCTCTGGCTTCCTTGTCATCTTCACAGGCGTTTATCTCCTCAACCTTTCCCGCGGCGATCCCAACGGCCACAAACTCCTGCACAACCACATCGACGACGCCGTGCCCACCGACGGCATCGCGAGCCTGCAGACGAGACTCAGCATGCAAGCGAGGAGGAGTGTCGATGGCAGGCGGGTGAGTTCTGGGAGTCTCGGAGGTGGTTTTGGAGGGAGGGGGGATAGGGATGGATTGATCCAGAGCTATGACGAGGAGAATGGAGGGTTCGGTTTACATGATTTGGCGGAGGATAGTGAGGAGGAGGGTCAAAAGAGGAGAAGTATGAATGGGAAACCCAGGAGCGTTGAGATGGACCTTAAGGAGGTTAGTCGATAACAGAGGGGTGTGGCAGGTATTGCTGGCGCGAGAGCGATGCAATTTCCAGGATTGGCGTGGTGGAGCTGGTGGCAGGTACTGCGGAGTCTTTCGCAGCCGCCTCTCTCTGCGTCGTTGAGCTATAAGCATGGGTCGGCGTCCTTTCTCCCTTTCCATCTCCGCGTTTGGGGCCATATGGAGTTGTACGATCTCCCCATATGCAGAATACCCACGAAGGTTGTTTCCGTAGAGGCGCGGGAAAGATATCATGATGTATGTATATGTAACGTGGTACTGTGTGTGGGTTTCTACCTGCTATGAATAGAATTCGGCATCGTGATAAGGTTTTCAGGTTGGTGTGTTCACCGAGACTACCGAGTATCTTTATACAGAGAGAAACTGCAAGGATGCGTTATCCGTATCACCAGCAGATGGAACGCCTCGATACAACAGGCCCTCTAATGATGTGGTTGTGTCGCTGGCGGCGAGAACTCGATACAACCGGGTCTTGACGTTTTCCAGTTCCAAGACAGAGCGATCCAAAGATCGTGCTCACTACGATTAAGACTTTGTATCATATACGCTTATTACCCCCTAACCTCCCTACCTATTCGTTTATCTCACCGACACTTATATTTCGATACATCCAAAATCCGACACTTTCAGACCGCTTCTCTCTTGTGTTCTTCAGTGGCAAGAAATCAGATTTGGAGTATTAAGCACTATTCGTATCAATGCCAAACACACAGGAGATACTCACACAACTCTACAGACACAAGATCTCTTGCTATTCTGGTGCCTTGTAGTTCGCGCACAAATGAATCAATTGCCGAGAGATAGGTCGGTAGAAAGGGGTTCTGATGGAACTTAAAGACGTCGTTCGACAATAGAGGTCTGGCTAGTGGCGCTGAATGGAGAATGATGATTATCCAGTTTGTTTGTATTGGCGTAAGAAGAGGGGAATGAATGTGCGGAGAGGGGGAAGTAAAGATGATTTCGTATAGAGGAGAAATAGATTAATATAGGGAACCAAGATGTACACCTCTTCTTACACCTACACCCCTCACTCAATATATTAGCTGAGGCTTCCTAACCTTAGCGCCACACACACAGTAAACTACCTTTCCTTCATCATCACTCGGAGAGATCGAAGAAGGAATCGAGGAAGATGCAGAGTTGAAGGTTTGAGATAAAGAGGAAAGAAGAAGAGGAAGAAGGCGAGGTGAACGTTGTCTCAATGACGCTAAGCCTTCTCTGATACAGATGAAAGCGGACCTGTCTTACGAATCTCATAAGTAGAAACAGTGATCTTTTCAAAATTCAGCTCTCTAGCTCATTTATTTAACATCGCGAGTCTAGATATTAGCCGAGAATCAAACAATCACATTTATGTCAATTCTCAATTCTCAACAAAACTTGATTTTTGCAATTCAGAAGTTCTAGTTTTTCTTATGTAGAGGGAGGTGTAGGTGTAAGAAGTAGAGAGTGTAAGAAGAGGGGGTGTACATCCAGTGGTTCCCTAAATATATATCAAGCTTTTTACCATTTACATCGAACTAGCCTATCATGCAACGTCAAGACGCCGAATGCAGAGTGTAGTCACTTGACAAAAATTAATCCTTCATTATCATGATATTTGCGGACGTACATATATAGCCAGTACGCTCGACGCTCTCTCCAGTGGATCGAAAATAAGCTCTTCCCAAACAACTACAGCTCTTCGGATTCTCCACTGCGCGTTTCTATTCTCGCTGGTTCAATGTGTCTCCTTTACTAAAGCGCTCCCTACATATTCCACTTCCTGTCCAACACTCCCCTTACACTCTTGCTTTCCTCATCGTTGTCACTTATGCCCATACTAACTTCTTCAAGGAATGGCTCCACTGCTCCAACAGCCCTGTACTCTTTCTTGCATCTGACAAGCTAATGATCCCGGTATCCTCTATAAGCACTTTCTCCTCCTTTACTTTTTCATCTTTCCCTTCACCACTACAGCCACCGGCGGCCTTTTGGATCTCCTCGCAGATATTCATTATCAGTTCTCGTTCGCTGAGGGTGTGGGTTGGAAGTGATGAGGAGGAGGCAAGGCTGGAGTGAGCGGGGAGGGCTTTGAAGGCAAGGATTTTCAGGGTTGAGGGGTCGTCTTTGCCGCTCTTACTCTCATCCTTGGGTCGAGAAGATTCATCCCGCTGCTGAGCTCCTTCCTCGTTGGTCTTTCCTTCCGCGTCCACGACCGTATTCAGTGACCTGGTGTTTACCCTAGCAATATCCTCCTTCCCAGGCCGGTACTTAACCACGAATCCCACATTCTTCTGCTCATCCGACTGCGCCGCCGCCAACGTCGACGTGATGTAAGTCCCACAAACAATACCCACGATGCTCCTCAGATCGACCCTCTCGAATGACGACACCTTCTCCATATCCCAATCAAATCGGACAGTATAAAGTGCCGCGTCCGTTACCAGCAGAACCACCTCTTCGAACGGGAACGTCCGAACCGTATCTGTTTCTCGCGGGCTCAGCAGGGTCCAGCCACCAATTAGGTCTTCGCTTTGGTCGGCGATGACAATTTTGGAGCTGGTGTTAATGGCATTGGCGCGCACTTTCGGCATCGACATCGCCGGATCCCCACTCATCATATCCGCCTCAAATTCTTCAAAGACCTGCACCGTCACATTGCCCAGTAAATAGTCGATTGCCGCTTGCGAAAAGTAGTCGTTTACAATGTTGTTATAATACCTGCTCAGCGTGAGCCCAAAATCATTCAGCGCCCCCCTGTAATTGCGTTTTCGGGTTCTCGTATAGTCGCCTTTAAGCGCAGCGGTCGAGGAATACTGTTTTGATATCGCGTCGCCGTTGTCGGCCCAGAGGGTATTAAACCACTGGGTTGTGGGATCATTCTGCAGGTTTACTTCTAGGCCTTCTCCTTTGAGTTGGGATTCAAGGACACGTTGGGCGCACGCGGACTGGACAACGTTGGTACGGTCGAGGCAGTCCATGCAATTTTTGCGGAGGACGCCAGCCTGTTTGCGAACTATTGTGCTGTTGAGGTCGACGGTCCAGCCAAAGTGTTCGATTTTGGAGTCTAAGAGGTCCATTAATTTAACGACATTTTCAAATTTCATGCCTCTGCATTCTGTGTGGTAGTCCCACCAGATGATGCCGAGCTTTTTGTCGGCAGACTCAGTCTCTTCGTTTAGCTGCTGTGTGTGCTTCTCGTACTGCTGTCCAATCTCCACCTCGCCGCCATGCTTATCGACCAGTAGAACAATCTGTATCTGCCCGTACTTGGCCTGGATATTCACGAAATGGCGCTTGAACGCCACTTGGTTTGTCTCCGGTGAGAGCTGCAGGACTGGCACCGGCTTGAACGAATACGGTGACTGGGAAAAGAATAAAGGTATAGAGCCTCGAATTTGGGTAAACGAGTAAGTTTTGTCTGAAGGTCCCCACGATGCTCTCGAGAGGATTTGCTCCGTCTCCACGCTGTTTGCCGTATGACCGTCATCATCGACTCCTCGCCGAAGGTAACGTAGTCCAGGTCTTAGAACGGACCTCCGTGATATTAATGTTAATAGATAGCTTGCGTCCTTCTTTTCACTGTTTTGGAGTTCAATGACGTTTTTAGGGTCCTCCAAAGCTCCAGGTATGCTTTGAGATGGATGTTCGGAAGTATTATCAATGGTAACAACCCGCTGTCCAACAAAACCCTGCATCAGTGGAAGCACAAACGCGTAATGCCCACCTTCAATAAACGGTGACGCTAAATGGTGATTCCAGAAAAACTTGTGTAGCTGATTAGCCCTTATTGATGGCATCTAGTGGCTGTGTTCAAGGTGGAATGGAGAGCTTACAAGGGAATCCACGATCTTATGCATTGGTATCTTAGGGTTCCTATTTTCTTGACTGCCTAGCCGTCTGGTAATGTCGTACTCATACGAGAAAAAGAAGCTCCGAGATCCAAAGAGTATCCTCGTTGTTCGAAGAAGTTTTGGCAGAAGGGTGGCTGCAACATTATGCGTATTGGAAGCTTCGATTTGGTTTTTATCGAAAGGTTGCTCTGCTGTTTCTTTTCTACTCCCGAGCCAGCCACTTACGCCCTGCGTGATAGCCGATGTATAGGACGAGGTTTGATCCGATTTTTCAGTATCTACAATGCGCCCGTCAACCGGGGAGTCCCCAATCGTAGCAGTGCTCATTCCTTGAGCCCTTTTCTTCTCCGTACTCCATCCCTTTTTCCGAAACCATCTCTCCGCAAACCGTCCGTACTGCCCTTTCCTACCGATAACATCTTCAGCGACACTAGTGGTTACACCTTTGTCTGCTGGCAGTGGTGTTGAATCCTGGTCCGTTGGTGACGCCGTCACCACCGGTTGAGGTTCATCATCCTCGGTATGGTCATCCTCAGTTGGAACTTCTTCGTTGTCTGAAGTGTCGCTATCGTCAGTTGCTGGGCTAGCTTGCCCGCCTGCTTCCTTTTTCAAGCTTTCCTTGGCTTGTACTATAGCGTTCGTAGCGTCCTGTTGGGAAGATAGGGGGATGAGAGTAACCCCCGTAATTGTATATATCGGCGACCCTCGGATCTGAGCGACTTGCTCTCGGCGCGAAATAGAAATTAGATATGAAACCGAGGCGATAGTTAGGAGTCCTAAGCACGCATGACTGTCAGTGCAGGTGTCTTAGGACCTTTTCAAAGGGCGACTACCAACAATGCCATGAGCGTCGAATGAGGCTGATCTTTCATCCTTTGCTTGTGAAGTAAGACTTGCGGGAGTGATTTCGTGGGTTCTATATTTGATTTGCAGGCTCGGTGTAGCCCTCTGATTGCGCTGGGTTGACTGCTGTAATATGAGGCCATCGACAGCAGCGAGAATAACCAACTTGCGTACTACACCTGTCATTTTTGTTTTTGGAGAGAACAGCCTGACGAATACCCAGTGCAAGTAGGTACTCTCTTGTGAAAGTGACATGGATGACGTAACTATCTGGCGACTGCCCTTGCTTCCGCTATTCCGCTTGCTATCGTGTCTGCTTGCTAGCCATTTGAGGTTTGACATTGTAGTAACAGAATCAACTGCTCTGGATATCCCGAAGCAGATGTAGCTTGGAACGAGCTTGGTGGGGGCTACGGATAGGTCTTCAACGCAAGATGAGCAATATTGGAATGCATCTAGAGTACAGCTTCCCAAAACGCCTTGCAAGATAAGCCGTCCGAATGGACCAAGATCACTCGCTGGACCTTAGATCAACCCATTCCCTCCAAAGCCCCACAAGCGTACGCCATCCTCCTGGTATCATAATCTTTTCCCTTAAATCAAAGCCAAATAGACGTTCCTGTCTTCGATATAGAAAACGTACACCCTAATTGTGCCTCTTTCTCATATTCCTGTAATTGTGCAAGGATATTCTCACCAACGGGAGGGCCATCCTTCAACGAATCTTTTACATGTATGATGATGATTTGCAGACCTTCCAACGGCCGATGGCTCGACGATCGCCGGGAAATCGGCACTGGCGGGCTGCGCATTCTCCTACTCTCAAAATCCATCTTGTCATCAGAATCTTCCAGTTCTGGCGGCAGATCTAGAGCAGAGTCTCCTGAGAAACGCGTAGTAGTAGGACTGACATCTGACACTCGTTTCGTCTGCCGTGGTCGCGGCGTTGACGAGCCGTCTGCGGTGTGCGCAGAGGGACTGATACTCGAAATTCTCGTTCTCTGCCGTGTCTGATGTACGTTGTGTACCTGTTGGCTTTGAACGCCCGGATCCCCGTACATTTCAAGACCGTTGCTCTGACGCTTGCGTTTGCGTGAGGACAGTGCATCTACGCTGCGCTTGATAGCAACAACTTTCTCACAAAGAACCTGAAGCTCCGCTATCAGATGGCGTGGTGTCAGGTGTCCAAAAAGGAATTCGTCAGCCTGAGAATCATCGTAGGAGCATTCGATAAGTATGCCAGTAAGGACTCCTGCGCTAATTTTTGGCGCAGCGTCGTGCCATACCATAGCGTTCCTAGGAGAGATTGAAAGAGAATCAGGTTCGACATCACCAAATATTAATACTTCATTTCCGGTATGATAGTCGCGCAAGAAGTATGCAGTGCTGTCGATGACGCATTTTATATCCACAGCAGTTCCTTGACTCTGGCTCCGTGAGGGCGTGCTCCGCGACGATCTCCCAGGGAAGCCTTGAGGGAAGTACGGTTCCTGCATACCGCCACCATTGCTTCCGCGGTGGATATGGCGTTTCGTGCAGTTACCGTGACTGACACCCCAGCTTTTCACGGCCAGTCCATCACATACTTCGAGGTAGCCTTGACCCAGACCTTCACCTAATGCAGCGTTCCCACCCTCCGAAAGTCGCGAATAGCTTATAAAACCCACCCCGCCGTCTTCGTCCGACAGATTCGGCCATATTACGTCATTGAATATATGGTCTTTGATGGCATCAATAGTGGACGGTAGCGCAGCGAGCTTCTTGGGGCGAGATGTATGCTGAAAGGAGGCTGTGTTGATAGCGAAACCTGATATGTGGTCTAGATGAGGGTGAGTTATTAAATACGTCGAGATCAGATTGTGGATAAAGTAGGCTGCGTTTGCCTCAGCAGATTCGTGGGGGAGCTCAAGGCCAGCGAATGGGCCTGTGGAAAGGGACATGTTTGGTTTTGGAATGTCTCGGTAAGATACAGGAGAATCTGCTCCATTCCCATTGATCTCTGGTGCCGAATTGGAGTATCCTGCGCGGCTCGAACTGTGAGGTGATAGGGTTGGTGAGGATGTGCCATTGCTAAGAGATATTGCTGCGACCTTGGTGTGCGTGGGGACTGAGGTCTCAGACAATCTTTTAGAAGTTGCATTTGGCAGATGCTCTTCAAATACCCTGATAATTGCGGCTAGATGTGTACCTCCATCAACAGCTAAAATAGAGCCTTTGGCCCACTGGGTCGCCGTTGATCTGACTAGAAGACCCGTCACATTGTTTTCGATGGGACCACCTCCTGCACCCTAACGCATGACACATTAGCGGGACTTAGCCAAACAGGAACAAAGAATTTTCAAGACAAACTACATAGTGCGGTTGACTCAAGCGCCGCAATATGCAATGTAGATAGACGATGCTGCAGGACGACTGCACGATCCTCCCAAGACACCTGTCAAACTTGAACGTTGGCGCAGTGTTCCATTTCGCATAGAGAAACGGGGCTTGATCCAATAACGACTGTATGGACTGACGGCGCCAGACGTCACGAAGGACTGTTACCTAACGCACTCACCAATACTATTATCTGAAATGCTGGTGGGCTAGAGTGATTACCCCCAGCATCTACCGCCTCAGCCCCATCAACTCTCATCGAACTTTTCTCCGAGTATCTTAGCTTCCAGGTTCCAGAGATGACGACTGAAATGCCCTGCACTGCGGTGACGCAGAGTGCAGTTTGCGCTGCCCGTGAACACAGCGCCTAACCCCAGCGGTCTCGATGACAGCCCAATTTCTGGCCTCGACCGCCAATTCGATAACGAAGGACAGTGCGTATGGATGCGATTGGCCGCGTTTCCGCTGATGCTTGCTTGCTTATGCTATCTACCTGCAAGATTGGAAGGGTACACTGCAAGCACCCGGCGGAATAGATATTCGCTTAAGGACGGGCTATTGCGTTTGTATTTTGTAAGTGCGAGTCCTACACCCTGTTGGGGGGCGGTTGATTATAAAGGAATGCCTATGTACTTCCAGATCGTGCATCGTTGTCTGGGAACACATCGGATTGCACTCGTTGTTCTGGTTTCGTTACGCTAGTCTCATACGCTAAACTAAATCCGTTCTAATCGTCGAAAACAACTATTCCACTTCCATTAGCATGGATCTTCATCTTAACTATCTCGTACCTTCGAGAACAGGATAAATCGAAGGAACCCACGCCCCAACCCCTCTCGTAGACAGCTCTATTGAAAAGAAAACAATAGCTGTATATGGAGTGGGTATGCTTTTTAAGAAGCGTCTTTCCAACAATCAGCATATCACACAGAGTACCGACACAAAAACCAGCAGTCATACCCTAGGAGCGGTTTAAGATATCAATTCATATATACCTTCTCTTAAAAATCTAGGAGTTCGTTACTGTCATGCTGGGTTACCGATCAGCTATTTCCCCCGAACAGCGTAGGGGAAAGGCAAAGCGAGTCTGGCTAACCAAGCTCTCGGCCTCTTCTATCAGGAGATTATCAAGAAGCGATGGACTGAATTGCATGCGGCCTTGGATGTTCTCGACCTGGCTGATGGTACCACAACTATTGGTGATCAGAACAACGCCTATGAAAGATAATGCAGTCGTCACTGCTAAAGAGGATCCAAATTGCTTATCTCCTTTCTATCTACCATATAAGGCCTATGTATCTCACCTGTTCTTTGAAATTTCAACGTTCAGCTATGTATAAGCATTTCCTTTTCAGACTAGCATAGGTCTTTTCTTGGTCTGAACCTTAATCCCGTTGCAACATGCATTGCCCTCTGAGCTTGCCCTTCAAGCTTGCCCCATATTTCTTGGTTCCTCATGTTGTTGAACTGCAAGTGCGGCATGCGTGGAGACATTTCCAAGCTACTGAAACCACAATCGAACGTACTATTGACTGCTTCGAATCTCCAGACCGCTGAGTCATTTGCGGTGTAGATTCTCTGAGCTTTCTGGCATTTTTACTATTATCACTCTTCGTGCAACTAAACCTTCAAGCCACTCATTTCACAAACCTCCACGTCAGCCGACGTACCATGAGATGCACCGACCACCACTGTCGACACATCGTTTCTTCAACTCCCTGGCCCGCCAACAAGAGTTCGAAGCATCGAGGACTCAAGTTCACAAACTTGTCGGTGATGATTGGGCACATAGCCTACCTCTCCTATACTATAACATTCCATTAATTCCACCATTAGATAAACCGTTAAGCCACCACTTCCCTGGATCTCCAGGTAATTGTCCACCCACATAACACGCCTCCCCCCCCTCCTCCTTGAATCCTCCAACAACAGCCCCATCGCCCTCACCGCACCACTCCTATACCGCCACCATCCACAGTCACAACCAGAACACAGTCCCTGCCGTGCTTCGCCTCCCAAAGGGGCTTCCTGAATTAGATTTATTATGAGTTCGTGATTGGAAAGCAGAGTAGATGCACTGCAGTGAGGGGAGTTTGAAATGAGTGTAACGCAGTAGGTTTGGTCGTGGGTGCTTGGACGGCTGCGGATTTGGTGTTGCACCCCCACCCTGTTTTTTGATGGTGCTGTTACGTCTGATAACTGAGGGAAATGAATTTGTGGAGAATGTTTGAGGACCCGTTACTTCAAATCGGAGGTAAGAAACTCATATCGACAGTAAGACAAAAGCATGCTCCTTCCTTGACCGGATCTGACCCCGTCTCTAATTTTCCGCAAGACATGCCATTACATGCTTGGGGGATGGGCCGTTGAAGGGCGTTGGAGGAAGCATGTGAGATGTACATCAAGGTAGGAGGAACTATATCTTTTGACTATATAGTACAACATGAACGGCCCCACCCAAGCCTCACCTATACAGTGTGCTTTCTTGCAGCGGCGTCCACCTGCCCAACCCCACCAGCCTCTCCGGCGCCAAACAATAACATACAACTCCATTCATCCGCCGCTAAATTTCCATAACATACCCCGGCCCAATGCATTCGTTCAACTCCCCGAGCAAGCCCAGAATCATGAAAGAACATCTCGCTCAATCGTCAAATCGCATCTTCATACTCATCAGCCCTCTCCCTTCTCCTTCGCTGCGGATCATCGTTCCCCACCGCCACATCATAACTCGGCACCTCCGGTCTCGGACTCGCACTCCTCAATAACGGTCGTTCTACTTCCCTCTCGTTGTCCCCGCTACTCCTCCGACTTCTCGTCAGAATCGACCCCTCCGGGCTCGTATACTCTGGCGGTGGTTGCCCGGGGAAATCTAAGGTGTTTACCATACCAGCCCCAGGCGCATCATGACTCGTGCCCTCGCCAACGTCCTCACTAGAGGGGATATGAGCCAGTTGCGCGAGGGAAATTTCAGTAGGTGAACGTATAGGCCCAGGGCTCATGGGCGGAGCGGAGCGGGGTTGCCCGCTTCGGGAGCGTGAGTGCCGGACACTGGGATAGGAAGACTGGGTGGCTTGATTGCCTCCACCGTCTCGGCCCGCTTCAAGGAGGATACTTCCCTGCTCACTCCCGTATGGTGGCGGGGGGGCTAGACTCCCTGTCATCGGCGCCAAACCCCACTTTTTAACATTCGCTTCTATAAATACAAATCCGCTTTGGCCAAAGTTGACGTGGACCGTACAAGGCCCGTTCGCGCCGACCGTGGGGAAGAGATTCTGGGTTTTGAGGCCATGGGTGACGTCGTCAAGTTTTTTGCCATTGCGGGTGAAGAAGACGGTGCCAGTTCGGGGCCGGTAGCCGACGCCGATTACATCGCCTTGGACGTATTCGGGACCGTAATCTGTAGGGGTGAAGGGTTGGTTGAAGCGGCGATGGCCGGTTGACGTGTAAGCTATCGAGGATTTGTGCCAGCCTGTGATGGTTAGTATAGGAATAAAGAGCCCTGCGATAGGAAGTTACTGGCCTGGTAATCTGAAAAGTGGATATGGTTTGGTAGACATTCCGATACTTATCAAAGAAGATTCCGGCTTGTCGTAGATCTTTGCTTCCCAATAATAAACCTCGTTTTGCTTCGGTATAGGTAGGTTGCTTTGAACACTACATTCCGAATCAAAAAACTCAATCTCTGTTCGCCCTTCAACGAAGCAGTTCGCAATTTCCAGTTCCGGTTCGAATTCCCATGCGGAGACACCCTTTTCTTGTATAGCTAGGAATTGGGACAGCGATATATCGGTCTGGAACGACTCTGGTGGGTTGGCTTGTATGAATGCTGTGGAATATCAATATTCAGCAAGTGATCATCCAAGAACACGCATGACCTTTTGTGTCAACAAGCAAGTGTATACGACCTACCCTTCGCCCTCAAATACTCAAGCCGGTCAATGTCACTCATCTCCTCCAGCGCCTCTGCCTCTTCATTTGCCCATGCCTGCTCATCATCATATTCTCCCGGCCTCCCTATCCGATCCAAGAATATCCGTCCACGACTCGTATACCTGAAAAAGTAAAAGACGGCGAAGATGAGTACGACGAAGGCAGCAGAACCAAAGGCCGAGAGCATGCCGATAAGGATCCCCTTGCCCGTCGAACCATTGTTGCTGCTGATATTTATGACAATGTTGGTGCTTTCATGAGGGGGTGTGTCTTGCCATTCGAGAGAGGTGTCTGTGGGTGAAGGGTAGTTAGGAATGAATGACGTCGCGAGAGTTGTCGAAGGCTCGGTGTTCGACATCCTAGAACTCTCTATAGAAACATCGATGGGTCGTGCTCGATTTGCTGAGTGCATCCAGAAGTGACTCTAGGCTGATGGTGAGGAGCACAACCTGTGGGGTTTGGTGACTTTCAGAACCCAAGGATCAAGGGCCGGCAGTAGTGTGTCTGCCAGCCAGCTGCATTGCAGATGATATCCCAAGCGCCTCAAAACCAATATACCACTAGTAAGATTACATGAACACATAAATAACTCAATGTTGAGAGCTAAATGATATCTTTCAAAAGATGCAAGAATGATAAAAGTTAAATCCCTTTGGCATGAACTATGTATTATTATATTGCTCGTAATTATTCTGCTAAGCGAATGATTTCCTTTATTTCAAATAGAGACCGCGGGAGAGTCAGAGGCTGGGGAGGGGGGGGTGGGCGACGACGTCGAAGTGTTGCAAACACCAGTCTCAGACAACTTTCCCGTTCTGCACTTTGATCGCGAAACTAACAATGCAAGATTTCTTCCGAGTCTAGGAAGCTTGGGAAGCTTAAGATGCACGCTCTAGCTATTACTAAAAATAAATATCGGAAGGCACTGTGTCATAAGGCTCGGTTCTGACCAATGTCTAAGGCGACCCACGTCCATGTAAAGGCCTATCCCACTCACGACTCACGCCTCAGCCTCCTCGGCATTCCCTCCACCTTTTTGCTTCTCCTGTATCCGCGCCAAAGTCTTCGCCTTAGCCTCCTCAACCCATTTCCCATAAGCTTCTTCACCATCCTCTAATTTGACCCCAACAACACCCTTCAGCATCTCCCCGATAAACCCAATAAAGTTATGTCTCCTCAGAGAGTTTTCCCACTGCCACGCGTTCCTTTTCTGCTCCTCCCGATACAGCCAGTCCTGGTCTCCGATCTCTCGCGCGCGTAGACGCAGGTCGCGCACCATAGCGAGGAGATTAAAGCGTATCTCGTGCGCTGGGTAGCGCTCTATCCGCCGTTGTAGGACCGGTATCACTTTGTCTGGGAATTCACCAAACGTGCAGCTGCCGTGGGAAATGGGGGCGGGTTGCAGGCCGTCGAGTTCGTAGAGGACACCGTTGATGGGGGTGTAGGCGATGAAGTGGTAGACATCATCATCTTCTGTTGCTTGCCGCTGGGCTTCGTCGATGAAGGGCGAGGAACGGGCAAAGGAGTTGTGGACATCTCGGATCAGCTCCGAGTTCGAGAGAGCTTCCCCTCGTAGCTGCAAGGGTGGGGTCAGCTTGCAATAAGCCGTAGAGAATTTCTAGTAGCGGTGCATACATCGGAAGGGAAAGCGCCCGTGAATTCTTTGAATTCTTTAAGCTGCGGACCGATTTCCACCTGGTCTTGCTTGTTCAAGAGAACCGATAGCAGCGCTTGGGTACCGCATGCGTTCTGAATCGTCTGCGCAGCAAAGAAGAGGTTCTCTACCGCCTCGAAATCGAACTGGCCATCTTTGGGCACATCGGTGGGCTTTTCGCCGGTGGGGTACTTGAAGAGGAATATAACGCCGTAGACAGGACTGTTGGAAAAAAGGTGTGTTAGAAGTGCTTTCTGGGTGGGCCTTGGGATACAGCGCACCTTTGCTGCCGCAGGAATTCCGGGTCGAGGGCTACCAGCTCTTCGAATTGGACGTCTTTGACGCCTAAGCTGTCGATTAGATAGGTAAAGACACCCTGAACAAGTCAGTCAACCGGATTATAAAGATGATAAGACGTCTTATATCCACCGCATCAGACTCGATTGTGTTCCATCCTGCAGACATTCTAGTGTAGTATCGTGGAGCTGTCTCAGGGATCTTGAAGAAAATCCAGGACGGAACTGGATCCTCTACCACCAAGCGAAATCAACAACAATCCAAACGGATTCGCTGTCATAGAAAAGCCAAGGCTTCATAACATGCACCGTGTTTGGTCATACCGGATTAATCTACAGGATTGTGCTTTGGCTTCAGGCGGCCATAACGAGCAGAAGCATTACCTATTGAATAACTATTAGACACTATGATAGTCAATATCCTAGTGATCTGCTAAAAGAGGAACCATCCCAGAACCAGATACTCCATCAAAATGCCGCTTTAGAAATGTCCCAATGTCATCAAAGCTCTTTCAATATTTGACTCCCGCTTGCTAGTATTGCATTATCAGTACTTCAAATCCATTGCTGCATCATCATTTTCGTCTCGTCAACACCAATCAGTCAAAGCCAGCGCAGAATCTTATCATGTCCACATGCTTGTATCAAACAAGCAGAATAAGATCCCTCATTGAAATCGTCGTTCCTTACCTTTCTGTAAAGTTTCATCGTACTGGGGTGTCCTGGTTCTCGGGTTAGGTCCGCTATCACGCCCACAATATCGGGGCCACAAACTCATTGCTATAGCTCGGCGAGTGTCCTCCAAACGTAAAAGCTTGCTCATCGCCAGTATACCCTGGAGAATAAGCGGGCGACTCGCCCCGGAAACTATATGCCGATAGTGAACGGTTATCGAAAGAACCGTCGCTCAGTCTTGGTGAGTGCTCGAAGTGCTGCGAGTTCCGCTGCGATGACGGCGACTCATAGCGAAGGAACGGAGATGCGGGAGCACTCAAATCTTCCATGCTGCGGTTCGGAATCATTGGGAATGGACCTGGAAAACCGTTTGGATAGCCAGCCGGGGTTCCAGGCTGGAAGCTGGGAGTACCCGGTTGAGACCCAAGGCTTAAATGCTGGAAGCCATATGGGCTGTGCTGTCCTTGTAGGTGTATCCGAGATGTGTCGTGGCTCTCCGTGTTCTCAAGCCGATGTCTGGCGAGCATCAAGCGTGAGAACTGCATCATGCCGTCCAGATCTGCAGGGTCCAAGTCTCCAAGGCGCCTGGTACCCCGAGTGTAGCGGAGCTTGCTGTCAATTTCCTGGATCGCACCAACGGTCAGAGATCCAAGAGCCGCACCACCGAGCTCGGGGAGCGAAGAGTCAACGGCAAGAGCTATCGTATACAGTTGGGCGAGGAGGATCATGGCTGAGCTTTCGATCTCGTCGGCTTGAATCAAAGTTACAGGCATCCAGAAAAGCCATGATCGTAGGGGTTGCAATTTCTCGAAGATTTGGTCGCTTTGCATCGTAGCGCTGTAGGTTTGGATTTCGCGGGTAAATTCGAGCATTTCGTGGAGATGACGAGAAAGCGGATGGTGATTCGCCAGGCGAGTGGACAATCGTTGAAGCGCACCTGTCGCTAGAAACAACGATTCGTCGTCCAAAGAAAGTGTGGAGGGTTGCAGACTTCTTTGTGAGAAGAAACCAGGGTTGTCCTCGATGTAAGATACGAACCTTGAGCTGTCCTTCCATGGACTCATAGATGAAACGACCTGCGTAGAGTGAGATCATGACTGCAGACGTTGATTGCATGTTCCTTACCGTGGAAATTCCTCGCATCAGCGAGGTCCAATCACCCCTGAATGGCTTCGATTAGTGGCTTCCAAAATAAGTAGAGCGTGTACCTTACCAGTCAGCTGCCTGCCATGAGAGCAAGATCGAGGCTGCCAATACGGGATCAGAGTTTTGTCTCGAGAATTTACCAATAGCACCATGTAGGCCCTTGAGTGCCACTCCGCGGTGATAATAAGCAAGATTCTTAGTCTCGGTAGAGTTGGTTATCCATCCCAGATGAGTAGCTGAGAAAGCTAAGATAGAGCTCATCACGAAATCGTATCCTACAGCTGCATCAAGAAAACTAGTGGTATGCCGTGAGCTGAGGTCGACGTACAAGAGCAACAAGAACAGTCCCATACCTCGGTATCTGCTGCACCCACAGTGTGCACTGCACAAAATTGGAATGATGCATATCCCGATAGATGCTTGACAGGTGGTAAATCAACCGCAGATCAACCGCGGAGAGCCTACTGAAGTGCTGGAAGGATTGGATGTTGAGCTCCAGGAATGGAAAGATGCCGGTATGTTGCCAAGCTTCGATTTCACGTTCAATTTTCGGCGTCCAGAGGAGGTTGGGTACTTTGGGATATCTTGTTGGATCTTCGGGGGGGGCGGGATTGTCCATGTAGTCGCATCTGCAATTGTGCTTTGTGCAATTCCGGCTGTTCCATGCGGTTAGCCAGGAGTCGAAGGCAATGGGTCAGTGATCCGACATACCACTGTGGGAAATTCTCGTCACATCGAATATGTCTTCGTTTGCAGGTTTTGCAACCCTTCCTTGACTTGGTGTGGCTCTTACGAGGTGGACCTCCGCCGGGACCTGCCATCATACGAGGAACCGATGGGTTTATTTTACTAGCAGCCGTTGCAAGGCTATTTCCTCTCCAGATATGGTCTCAGGCGATGACGGATTCTGATGGATCAATAGGATCGGACTGGATCGGACCCCTAGAGGGATTTAGAAGCTCGAGAGGATTATGGCTCCTCGGTAGCCTTGCCTGCCTGTGTCCGAGCTGACCCCTTGGCCTCGTGGGTACTTTTGAGATAAACAGTAGCTCTCCTTCGAAGCGAGCGTGGTTGACGGTAACGGCGACTTGAAGAGTTACGGTGGAATTACAAGCCAAGGGTACGAAGGAAGAGCCGGTATGAAAATGCTCGATGTTTCCAGCCGTCATAAACGAGGGCACAGCAGGAAGACACGAAACGAGTGTGTAAAACGTGAGAGGGAGGGATACGAGGACTGGGTTTCAGCGTCACCGAGGACAAGGCCATCAATATGTAATATTTTAACTTGTGATGCACGGGTGCGGTTGTGTGAGTTTTCCTTTCAACGAGACTAATGAAATAAAGTATAAGGTACGTTCAAGTTGAGTAGGCACGGTAGGTACGGTAGGGGGAGTCGAGCACGAAAGGTCGGAAATAGAAATCTCCCTAAAGGAGCAAGCAGCTTATGTACTACTATCACTAGGTAAGGTAAAGTAGGATTCGCGATGGAGGCTTTCGGGTTATGTCTGTACGGTAAGAGGAGGAAGCTTATTAGACGCGATCTCGGTGGTTCGATGATGTGGTCTTGCAGAGTTACAGTTGGGGGATTTGTCCGGGGGAGAAGTTTTCAGAGTCGGTGAATGGAATACATTCGAATACTTACTAGTACGGTAGGTAAGGTAGTAAGGTACTCACTCTAGTAAGCTATCGCAGAGGCGGTCGGTGGCGGGCGTGTCTCTCCGTTGAGTATGACTGTCATTGGGGAAGCATGATTAGCATGATTAGCATGATTAGCCAGAAGACACTTGACAGGTGCAAGATTATGTTTCACGCGACCGACTGGGCAACGAGACGACGAGAGAAGAGGAGGGGCCGTTTTTTCAGCTGTTCTCTAAAGCAAGGTAGGTGGGTAGGTACGGTAAGGTAAGGTAAAGCTTCTAATCATTCCTTAGTCACGCTTTCCACCTTACCAAGTACTCGTACCTCCCTTACTCTCCTAGAGGCTTAGACTCCTTCGATTATTACTCCCAGTATTCAATGCCAAACTCCAAAGGGCAACACGAAGCGAGCCGAGCAAGCGCAGCAGAGGCATGAGCATGAGCAGCGTGGAAGAGGCGCAGAATCATGTGGTTGTCCTGTGTGGTGTCCTCGGCCAATGTCGCCCTTGAGAGGCTCTAGAACGAAAGCAAAACAAGGTAGGTGGGCAAGAAAGCCCATGCGGTTCACATCATCATTGGGGTACCTGCTTGCGAGTTGCAACACCGGCTACAGGTCACAAGGCAACGCAGGGTGCCAAGGCCTGCTTGTGCTTACTTTATTGATTCTGCATTGAATGATTGCCCCAAAAGGCCTTTTCCTGAGGAACCGTATGCATACTTACATATATTGAGAGTGATACTACTGCTTTCGGTATGTGCACGTGTCTTTCCTAGAAACGTCTAGGAGAAAGCTTGAGGGCTGAGGTGCGATGATTAGGTAGACACATGAGATGTGGTTTAGAATGATCCTTTATTTAGAAAGCGACATATGCGCAAATAGTGTAAGGTAAGGCAAGGCAAGGCAGGTAGGTAGCCATCGATCACCCCAGGGATTATTGTTGCACCTCGGAAGCGTAAGTACTGTATGTCTTGACCCGCCTTGCCGCGCCTGCACCTTCAAGTCAGCTCAGATACGGGACTCGAGTACCTTAGAACCACTCTACGACATACTGAAGGGACGACTGCTACAAGGACCTTACCTTGCCGCTGGCCGTCGCACCGCGGAGTGCGTAGATGGCTGCGACGGCATTCATCACCGTAGGTACCGTAGTACTTGAGGTGCAGCCTTGTAGGACTAGTCACCTTCCGTCTACTTGGCATGCGTACCTACCTCTCCGGTGTGATTGTCGTGGTTGGGTACCTGCTTCCAAGTATTGTAAGTAATGTCAGGCTGTATAGTATGTGCACAGTCCCTGCCGAGGAGGAGTGAGCGGTCGAGCAGCCTTTTCCTTTACCGTTAACCGTCATTGATGGCGTGTTCTCCCTAAGCGAGGGGTTCGCCATTGTTATTGAGTGCAGCAAATGATGCTTCCTCTCCGTTCGGTTGGCAGTTGTTAGTGCGGCAGGTGCAGCCTGGTCGCAGGGCGACACAGCGACACAAAGACGGTCAGGTGGTGCACGCCCAGGTCAGAAGTCGGTAGAGGGGCTGAAAGAACAACAATAATAATGGCTCATCATTTGCAGGTTGTCTTGGTAAAGTAGGTCAACGTTCGAGGAAAGCGGTACCAGTCGATCGAGGGGATGATGTCGACGGCTCCATGCCATGCCATGCCATGCCATACTGTGTTACTAGTACGGTAAGCTACTGTACTACTGCCACATGCGCAGACTCCAATTATAGATTCCGGGCACTACCGTACCACGTTAGTTACCTTGTCGCCACTTACCTTTACGGAGTACATACCGCGAGGTACTACCTTGCCTTACTCTCTGGCCCACAGTCGCTTGGCTTTGCTGCATTCAGAAGATGCGATTGGTGGACACGTCACAGAGGATGCCACGGTTGCTACCAATCACAAAGACTGATGAATGTACGCTTCAGGGAATGAAGCAATATTCTATAACATTACCCTTTTCGAATTCATCCGATGCAACGCTGCACCTTCATGGACAGGATCTGAATTGTTTCTGGCCTTGACCGCTTTCTTCTGCCCAGTGCACTGCGGCATTGCGAAAGAAACGTCATTTGTAGCATAGCTCCTTTTTCGACACAATACGAACATCCAAGTCTTCATGTCTTGAACACTACCTTACAAACATCCTGTATCGCCTCGCCATTGCCGTCATGGGGAATTTGATCAAAATTCTAATAACCCCTTTACGCCCGGTGCATCGGGCACTTCGCAATTGTGTGCCCTTTGACGATTAATAACCAAAATGCTTACCGAACCTTGCCTCCACTGTCTCTTTTCGCTGAAAGTCGCCATTCACCTGTCACCACCAGCTTCAATAGGTTGATTACCCGATGAGTAGTATTGTTATGGTATTCGTGCGCCACCGCGTAACACGATTTAATCTTCACCATTTCTTGATCATATCAAGGTCTTACCACACGCCCTGTCAGCGATCAACGATCCATAAGCTGATGCTTATTAGAGCGGTGGGAGGTGTTGCCAGGGCGCATCTCATCATTTATCAGGGGGAAAAAAATACAAGAAGCACTGTCATCGGCTTAAGAAAGCCCGAGGATGGTCCGGGAGTCTGCCTCGACGAGAGACGTTATCCTCGGGTGCTCGGGGGCCATTTCATCGGGGGGTACCACTTCCATAATCTATCCTTCTCTCTCTTCAATGGATCACAGCAGTGTTTCAAGTTTTACGTGGTTATGCGTCTGACAAGGCCACCTCAGCGCACGACCTCTCAAACGGAAGTTACCGTCCCCATTGTATCTTCTATTCTGTACTGCAAACGCTATGCATGGCAATGACTCCACAAAGCGAAGATCTCAGCTTCCCAGCGCTAAAATCTCAAAGATAGGACCCAGAAAACAACCACCGGGTATGTATGCAACATTAATAGGGTTAGTCCCATGCTCCTACGGCTTTCTGGCCAAGCAAGACCACCAACAAACCACCATTGCAGGAATAAGACGACAGCATATCTGGTCTGTACACATCTAGAGCCGGGCATCCATTAATTCATGCCTGGACCCATTGTCCGTTCATGTCATCATCGTACGTGTCGTCGTAGAATTCTCTGTCATCATTTTTTCGAAATTGTGGGTTCAAAGACCAAATGATGCCCGTAACCTTTGCTGGTCTGTATCCGAGAGTTGGCTAAGGAATGCACCAAGGTCCGGAATCAACGACTTGTAGCCAAGCAGATTCTATGCATGATCAGTAGGGTCCCTTTGTACACAGATGATGCCAAACTTACCCGTCGGAATGACTCGAAGCTTTCCTGGTGGTACTTGAAGATGATTTTCGTGCTCGTAAAGGCAGCGCTTGCCCTGAAGTATTCAAGCAAGCAATCTCCCATGGCCTGGGGGTTCTTTTCTATGGTACGGTTGAAACCGAGGAATGCGTGCCCCTTCTCATCGGTATCATCCACAGGCTCTATGATTTGCAGGAATGGTTTGGCAAACTCCGCCAAATGAGGCGCGAGGACATGTGAGCAGTCCACCCCCAAACGCCCCAGTGCAACCGCAGCGTTTTCGTTGACAGAGGATGGTACTTCAGGATTGCCAATGATGTGGATAAGACGATAATAGAGTTTCTCAACATATGGCTCCATCCCCCCCTTCTGCATCATGGCTATTTCACCACACGACCAGCAAGCGTTATTGACAACACTTAAACCGGTATCTATGTCGGCGTCTTGGAGATTGTCCAGATCAAGCTGCTGAATCAGGACCGGCATAAGATTTGGGAGGAAAGGTTGCAGCTGAGGAAAGATATTGACTGCGCAATCCCCCAGCAAGGCATATGATGACTGCCGTACGTCGTTGAATGGATCTTCCATGCAGAACTGTAATAAATCGAAGAATCTGGGCTGAGCCGACAGGACAAGCTCTCCAGCCTTGGCTGAATCAAGAGCCTGGATGATAGCACTCAAAAGGTCTAAACTCGTGACCAGAAAGTCCTTGTCCGGCTTTTCCATGGGCTCATTGTTGACGGCCGTGAGATACTCTTCCAAGTTCTGGTGAATGATTCTGATGCAACGAGCAAATATGGGCACTGCGAACGGCGCGAAAGAAGCACTTAGAGAAGTAGCGACATATGAAATGCATTCATGCAGTGGGAAGAGCTCGCGCGACTGATCTTGGACCTTGCTCCAACGCTGAATAACAGCTGGCATTAGAATCTCGATAAGGTCTGGCCGGGCCAATGCAGGACCAACATGCTCTGCCAGCGTCTGGACGCAATCGTAAAGAATACGCATATTGCGATCTTTGTACTTGTTGAAGCACCGGACGAATTGTCGTATGATTGGCTCACAATAAGGTGTCAGCTCGCTCGTAGCCTTTTCTTCCAGATTCGCGAATGCTGAGGCAGCAGATTCTTGCACTTTTTTGTTCCTGTCCAGCATCCTATGCAAGATCCCCTCCATCATGGGTTCAAAGTACCGTTTCTTGTCGAGAAGGTCTTTGAGGTGGGACGCCCAACCAGAATAACGCCCAAGCGCCCAACATGTTATTGTTCTTACAGCAGGCTCAGGGTCACTCAGTAAGGAGATGAGATAGGGTATTAGTTCCGGTAAATGTGGGGTCACGGCATTCACACATCCATCGGCGACGGCGCCAATAGCGAGAACCGCAGCCTCCCGATTAGGCCAGTCGTGGTGGCGGAGATTGTCTTTGAGATAGGGAAGAGCAATAGCAAAAACTGGTTCATGGAATGTCGTCGCAAGAACATCCAGAGCTGCGGCTGAGCATTTCCTAAGGTTCCATCTATCCTCAACGTCATCTCCGCCATATTCGTCGTCATCCTCAATTTCTCCTTCGCTTCGGTCGTCATCATCGGCCATTGAAGCACCTTTTTCATTGACGATCTCCCCTCCATCAGTATTAATCGACACATTGTTCCCATTGGCGGCTACCCTCGAAGGTTTGGGTTTTGCAAATTGCGGCTTCAAGTCTTCTGCTCTATCCTCTTCGTCGGCATCATCTGCACCCCCTTCTAAGCGCAGGACATCTTCCTCGTCGTAGACCATGCTTTCCAATAGGACAGGGATAATTTTGTGTAGAAACGGTCCTAGGCTCGCACATAGTTTATCATTCTCACCAATGCAAAGCCAGAATTCAGCAGCCTCTAAGGCCAGGTCTGGGTCATCGGTATTCCTTTGTTGAAGTGCCATGTAGTCGACAAGCCCTTCCATATGTGGTCGCACTTTGTCTGGTCTAATGTCCACAATCTGGACAAAAGAACGGCAGACGTTGCGGCGAACATCGTCACTCGGGTCGTTAGCCAGTTGGAAGAGCCGTGCGAGAAGAGAGCCCAGCGATGCGATAACTGCATGCGGCTTTTGAGGGATGAACGAGTTGATGCTTGCCAATGCCAATGCTCGGACTTTGGCAATGGGACTTGTTGTTATTTCGAGAAGCTTGGGTATTATCACATCTAACGGTCTTTGTCCTTGAAACTCCTTATCCAACGCTTTCTTGCTATCCTCGCAAACCTTGGCCAACGCCCCCATTGCACCCTCTTGAGCGGCAAGAGATGTGCTGCCTCTTTCGTTGCCTGCTAGCGAAAGCAGCTCTGGCAATAATTCTGGCCAGCCCAAAACACCTCCCCGCTGCACAATCTCTGTAATAACACTGCCAGCAAAGTTGCGTATTTGCAGGTTTGGATCTTCTAGGCAAGACAAAACTAGAGCGCGGACATAAGCCTGGCCAAGTCCTGCTAAGTCCTTGTAACATGCCTTCACGTTGTTTTTGAGATTGATAGCTGCCGAACTTCGGACCAGAATTGTGGTTTCAGGACTTATGTCCAGGTGGTGAAGCAACGGGCCATTCGAAAATATGTATGCCAGGTAATTGGTGATTTCTGGAGATTCTTTTGCTTTCGTGAGCATCTGAGGTTCCAGAGAGTCAGTGAATGCGGTATACTTGACTTACTTGGTTGTGGTGGAGGTTTGTTACTTACCATTGTAGCATATTTCTGGGCCTTTTGATCATGAGCGCTGAGAGCATTTCTGAGATAGCCGACAAGCTCCCTTAGGGGCTCCAGCTCTGGCTGCCATTCCATGCTTGGGCCAAGGCCTGCTAAATAGGCTGTTTGGTTTCTCCAATAATCACCAACTAAGAGACCTGTAAAGACTCAACCAGACCCTAGCGAATTTGGGCTATTATGAACGGATCGACCAGGAGATTGAACACATATGGAGGCTAGGAGGCGGTAAATGTCTCAGTGCTCATATACCGTCTAAGACCGTGTGTCATGAGCTTGTACGATATGTTGGGATATCTTGTGTGCAGAATAATTAGGCCTGTATATCAGAAGGCCAATGGAGCAGAGGCCCAACGGTTCAACATTCACAGAAAGATATTCTTAGAATCAACAGCCAGTGGTAAGAGGCTCTAAGATCAATCGGTTCTGCAATCCAGCACAGGAAACCTGCAGATACTCTGTTGGTAGTCAGGCCGTTCTTTCAACGCTCAGGAATGAGCTTGACGCATTGTTGGCAACAGTAGTTACTGAATGCGTAAGAGGAGCTTCGACCTATTGTTCAAGAATGGGTAGTTGCTGGGGTGTTGTTCGTGCATAAAAGCAAGCCAAAAATGAGCAGTGGGTGTAATACTTCGTAGCCGCATCGGCGAAATGTAATTCCTAGAGTCCGGTATTTAATACCTTGAACCTTCCTTTGGTGGGATAAATACCATCCATGAGGTCTGGCCCTGCGTCTAAGTGAGATCCCAGTCTCACGTCCTAATACTGCTAACCCTAAGCAAAGGACGTTGATATTGTGCTCACATATAAAACTTGCACAGGACAAGACGTTGAAAATGCACAGTATGGCCGTACTGAGTATGTAGTTGTGTAGTAGTAGAATAAGTGATGTCCCAAAAATAGATCAACATCCTGAGACAAATTTAAGGCGCAAGAGTTTGAGATTACTTCCGTACAGCATGTTTGATCAACCGCAGTAGCTGAGCCGCCCTTCTCAAATGCCAGCCCAATCACGGCCAGGAGTTATCCAACATCAAGACATTAGGCTGATCCCTCACAACACGATGATCCGCATAAACACGGAAAGAACAACGATGGCTCCAAGCCACGTTAGCGCTTCAGCTCTATCGTTAAGCACCATGTCCAAAAGTCCGGAAATCCACTTACTTGCCGGCTTCTTTACCAGTGCTTCACGCAAGTCGATAGCAGCCCACGACGACAATGGCAGGCCTACCGATACCGACGTCGCTACCGACTGGGCCGATCTTCGTCGACACAGCGTCATGTCAATGCGCGCTACAAGCGAGACAAGGCACCAAGTCCAGCAATGTAGGTCGAAATGAGGTGTGGCGTTGCATTGGAAATGCCACTGAAAACGTTTATTCGGGACATTCTGGGAAATGGTTCCTTCCTGTCAATGAAGGCTCCAAAGCGGACTTGAACCAGACATTCAATTGGGCGAACAATCCTCCAGACACGACCCAACCGTATCTCCTCGAGGATAGCCTGACAACCACCGCTACGTTTTACACCCCGCTTAACACCACCGATTCTTCTCAGCTCTCGGCTTTCGACCAGGCTTGTACTGGTCAGAATGACACCCAATTATCAGGGCCATTCTACCAAGTATTGGCAGATACTGAAGCAGGGAAAGTTCCCACTGCTGCTCGACTGTGCCTAGCACCCGGTGCTATCCCGATCACCATACAAAATGCGAGCTCGTGGAATGACAACGGGTGCAATCTAGGCTTCTTTTGTAAGTCTTCCCTGTCTCATGAACGTCATGTCGGAGAAATAAATTATGGCTGATGGCGTTCCACTCCAGGTGAACGAAACTCAATAAACCGCCTTCCACAGTATTGTCCGCCAGTTGTTGCTTGCCAGCACGGTCGATTAGCTGGTAGTACTTGTCCATCCATGGGCTACCTTGAGCCTGTGGTTTGTAGACAAGGAAACTACTGCCCTCCCGGTGGGCAGCAACGGATACAATGTCCAGCTGGGCATTACTGCTCCATAGGCGCTTATGAGCCGACCCCATGCAGCTTCGGTACACATTGTCCCCCGGGAAGCTATCGCAACATGTCCTTTCTGCCACTTATCCTACCCGCATTCCTTGATCTGCTACTTGTGGGGTGGACAATCGGGTTCAGGGTATTAGCTCGTCATAAAGGAAACCACCAGCAGCGAGGCAAGAGTATATGGTCCTATCTGACGAAGGCTATGAGTATCGTCGACAAGAAGCAACAGATCAAGCAGTACCAGTCACTTGAGGACGGCGATATTCTCCTAGAGCCGAGAATTTCGCATGTTCGCCGCGCCAATACAGGGTTCAGTGCGGCCATGGATGCGGCCTTCTTGTCCAAACCAAGTACGATTGATTTCAGTGATCCAACTTCGAATCTACAGCTTTTTGTTCAATCGCTGTCCAAATGCATCGGTACCTCCAAGTTTGGGTTGTCATTTGAGTTTGTGGATCTCAAATGTCAGCCCAGAAAGAGTAGCAGACCAATTTTATCCGAAGTCTCTGGTGAAATCCAGTCAGGATCGCTATCTGGCGTCATGGGGGCGTCAGGAGCTGGAAAGTCTACTTTCGTTAATGTTCTCATGGGCAAGCAAGCGCACACAGGAGGTATTACAAAAGTCAATGGGGTTGCGGGGAATATCTCGAAGTATAAGAAGATTATTGGATACGTTCCTCAAGATGACATTCTACTTGCGGAATTGACTGTGCGAGAAAACATTTTACATTCTGCCCGCATTCGACTGCCTTGTGACTGGACAGACGATGATATCCAAGGACACGTCGATATTCTGATATCATGCCTTCAGCTTGAGCATGTGAAAAATTCTTTGGTCGGTAACGCTGCTGCACCAGTCATCTCTGGAGGCCAGCGAAAGCGTGTGAGTATTGGGATGGAATTAGCAGCAGCGCCTATGGCGCTCTTTCTTGATGAACCCACGTCTGGCCTCGATGCTACGTCAGCTTCCTCAATAATGACCGCCTTGAAAGCACTCTCGCGTCTCGGGATTACGGTTGTCACTATTATCCATCAACCTCGACAGGAAATCTTTGAGTCTCTTGATACTCTGCTGCTTTTCGCCGCCGGCAGGATGATTTATCAGGGACCCGAGAGCACTGTACAGACCTACTTTGAAAACGTTGGGTTCCACTTCCCCGAACACGGAAATCCAGCAGACACAATCATGGACATCATTGCCGGCCAGGGACATCTTTACAAAAAATCTGGAGATACTGGGGTTCAGCCGTTGATAGAGTATTGGCACAATCGACAACACAGTCTTCAAAACCTCGGTCAGAGTCCAGCCGACTCGATTCAGGACAACATGGCTCTACGACGTTCGATAAAGAGGCGCGGAGCTTATTGGTACCGTCAAGTATATTTTTGCTTTGTCCGTTCACTCGTACAGCAATTTCGTCTAAAGTCGAGTTTTTACGCGGAACTAGGTGTTGGTGCCCTTGCCGGCTTTCTCATCGGTTTAGCGGAACTCAACCAGGAGGGAATCAACTTCCGTGGAATGTTCATAACTCCTTACGAACTTCTTTCATCGTCTATAGACTACGCCTCAGTCCCTCAGATGTCTCTACTCGTTGGGTTGGCAATTGGACTCACGGCTAGCTCGCCAGGAGTGAAGATATTCGGGGAAGAAAAGCTCGTATACTGGCGAGAAGCTGCTTCGGGACATAATAGGCTTGCATACTATGTTGGAAAAGTACTGTCCACTTTCCCGCGAATGATACTCGCCAACATTCATTTCTCGACAATGTTCCTCCTGCTCTCAACGCCGAAGATTCCATGGGGGGCTGCGTTTGTCGCAAACCTCCTTTACTTCTACTGCATCTATGGCCTTGCGTCGTGCGTTTCGGTCATCACACGACGAGAGGACGGCCCGCTTCTTGCAACGATGACAAGCTTGATCGTGGGCGTGATTAATGGCATGAGCCCAAGTCTGAAGACCGTCAAAGGTTGGCACATGAGCTGGCTCTGGAGAGCGTCTCCGGGAACATGGCTATCAGAGGGCTACTTTACCGAAAATATCTCACCATATCGGTACCTCTATCAGGTGGATGATGCAGCAACTGGCCTTGGGTATACCTTAGGTCAGTTTAGTCTGGATTTAGCAATGCTTTTCGTTCTGGGTACGACCTATCGTGTTTTGGCGTTCCTTGGGTTGAGGTTTCTGAATCGGCAAAAGCAAAAATAGAGAACGCCATGTTAGATTTTGTAATATACCTTACTTCATATATCGAGGTCTTTTCTTAACCATACAAAAGAATCCGCACTCGAACGCTCGTACGGCTGATGTTTTTACAAGGTCCCATTTTAGCTGAATGAAGCAGTTCTGTTACTGCATAGAACACCCAATCCATTCGTAAATGGGCAGCCTGTTTGCTTCATGAGACTCCGTCTCAAATCGCTTCTTGTCGAATAGCTCGCTTTACGGTATGGCTGTGTCCAGCATTACTGTATATATTGCTCGATCAACTCGGATACTTAAAGCCTAACCACGCCCCCAAGGACGTTTTTACTTATGTTAAATCATTCACCACGACTTGTCACGGGATTCTTCCGAAACAAAGAAGAGATCACGTCTCGCAGCTAAATGAATACTTACATAAGGTATATAAAGAGCGTAAGTACCTCCGTAGCTTTACTATCTGGTATGCCTGGCCAGGCCAAAGAAGGAATGTGAACCCTTGCTGGACCTCGTCATTGGGCGGGCACTCCGGGGCTGTAAGCAAAACAATCACACCATCTCCGTATTTAAGCATATATGAACTTCTCACTCTGCACTCAAAAACCACTGACTTCCAAGACTCAGGACCCAGGCCAGCAAGCAGTGGAAAACCGCTCTTTCATCGCTTCTGCAGACACGCGAATGCATCTATGCATATTAGGACGCAAGAATTAAAGACCCTCACACGGCACTGATGCTATCTAGTATTTTACCTCCCCGCATTCTCTACCTAGAGAGCGGCAGTTAGCTAATACGTTTGTACGGATTGGAAAGACGATGCATCCCACCTCCAGCGGAAATGTTGGCCACCCTAAAGTCTATGCTCACTACGGCCCCACTATCCTTTGGCAGTTCATTACGCATTACCTCATCAGAAATCATCTGCACCTATACGGAGGTACTGGCGCTCTCTTTTCCCGTTCATCTCTCTCCACTGCAAACCGGCATGAATGCGACCGGAGACTCCGTCTGCTCGCTAGCATCGAGCAGCTACTGCACACGGTGCAGCGCGAGGTAAAGTCCATATCTGGAGGATGGGTTAATGGTATTAGGACTGACCATGAGGCTGAAGGGGAGTAGATTAAGATGATAAAGTGAGTGGGCTTCCTTAGATGGAGAAGTGAAGGAAGAGAGACGAGAAACAGGGGAGGATTGCAGAGGCATTGGCGAAGGTGGGGGGAATGGCCGTGAGCTTTGAGAAATAGCATATGGCGTTTTGGGGGATTCCGAGTGGGAGAATTTATCATGTGGAGAGCGATGGGCGATGAGGGTCGAGCCGAAGAAAGTGAAGGAAATGGTGATGATCAGGGTAGCGATTCGTCGGGAAGGGATAATCCAGTAATAAAGCGATGAGGCCGATGTCAGGCAAGAGGCAAGCAGCAACAGCAAGAGCAAGAGCAAGAGCAAGAGCAAGAGCAAGAGCAAGAGCAAAAGCAAGAGCAAGAGCAAAAGCAAGAGCAAGAGCAAAAGCAGACTGTCTCAAAAGCAAAGACTAAGATTTAGCATTTAGTGAGTCAAACATCATTCAACTCTTTTTCCCTGATCGTCACTTACTCGTTCATCAATCTATGTTACAAGTTGATCTTTTCATATCGTATTGCTCTCATATGCATGAATTCAAGTTCTTCTGCAATTCTAACGTTTCATTTCAGTTCTCATCAATACTTATGTTCATTTCTATTCTGACTTCGCTAATACTTATCTTTTCTTCAGCTGTTTTTATATACAACTTTGAAGAAAAATTTCAAATTGATTTAACAAAATATTTTAACATGTTATTTTAATTAATCCTTTTTGATTTAAGTTATGTTATGTAAGATCTTTATTTAAACTTTTCATTAATGTAAAGTTTTAAAATTCTGATTAAAATTTTAAGTTTAATGAATGTTATATTAAAGTTGATAAAAAAAACAATCACAATGCATGCATCACAAATTTTGAAAAAGAGCACTACAAACAAGACAGAGTGAATCTAGAAGATGATTGAACGACGATGAATTGCATGAATCACAGCAGTGCTGATTTGAAGACGATTGCGAGCGACGTTGATTCGTTGCAAGAAAACAGAAATGTAAGATCGAAACACTCACGCAATGATGAAGAGAATGTTGCTAACATTATTGATTTACTAATAAAGATATCAACGTTAGAGAAAGAGAAGAATAAAGATCATTCATGAAAATAGATAGCATTGAAGCTGATTCAATGTCTTCGACTCGACTCAGAAGAAAAACATCATGTGAATCAGAATGTGTTCATCGCGAAGAATGTACAGAAACTGAAGACATCAGTTCAACTGCTTAACAAGCAGTTGCATACACAGAGAAGCATGCGTCTTTCAACGAAAATCACGTCGTGAGCGAACATGACAAGAGAAGAAATAGCGATGAAGAAGCAACGTCTCAGAGATAATCTGTCGTCGCTTCGCAAGAGATGAGAAGTCATGATTAAGATAATGAACAAAAGAGAAATAGAAAAGATACAGAAGAAGTCAATCAAGCAGATTCTACAGAAATCTAATCATGTCACTTCGCAAGCTGAATAGCGATGACATTTTTCTTCACGCAGTTAGTTCAGATGCTTAAGCAAATCTGAAAAAGACTCAAACATGAGCAAAAGAAATCATGAGTTCAACACGCGTAACACGTCAAATCTTTGCAGTGCTGACACATGAAGTATGCATTACAATAGACATGAACAATCAGAAAAAAATCATTGAAAGACTGATAAAAAATAACGTAAGACTTCATGAAGATCTGAAGATTCTAAGAATAGTCTGACTCAAGAAGATAGCAGAGAGCGAGAAGACTCATTTATCGCTCATTGTAAAGATCGTGATCGAAGCGATGATGAATTGATTAATGAACGTGAGCATGCTGAACTTGTATCAAGAATGTGCATGCAAGCTATTTGAAAAGAACTGTTGCATCACACAATGCTTCAGATGTCATGAATTTGATCACATGACTAAGTTCTGCAGAAAGAATCAACATTGCAAAAAGTGCGCAGACAAGCATCACATCAAAAAGTGCGTGATGTCGTTGAATAAAAGATGTTGCATCAACTGCAATGAAAATCACGAACTTTGAAGATGCATCTGTCTTAAGTGATGACAGCAGATGAAACAAGCGTTTGAAATCTATAGAAACAGATCATTCAAATACTCTGAAATGTTTAAATACAATTGTGCATTCTTCTCGCTGTTTCTGAACTCTTTAGATTCAATGAACTCTTCAGATTCAATGAATTCTTTCAATTCAATAAATTTCTTAAGCTCAGCAACAATCATGTTGAAAACATGCAGTTAAGTCGCTGATGAATCAACTTGACAGATAGTAAAGATCAAGAAAAGATGAGTTGATCTTTTCTTTTGCATGAATAGTGACTCAGATGAGATGACATCTGAGCAGACTCAGAAACGTTCAATCAGAAAGTGAGAAAGATTCTCGATGATCAAAAGCATACAAAGAGTTTTCTCATTGCAGAGTCAACAACAGCTACAAATAACTTTATGACAAAACAATCTTTTCTATGAATTCTACAGTACAATATCAGAAAGTCATTAAAAATTCAAGAATCATTTCTAATTGACAAAAAAGTTCGCGAATTCAACATAGTAATTATACAGAAGCAAAATCGTAACAACAATGATTCATAATCATTTAGCTCAGCACACAACTTCTTTTATCTAGTGAAAAACTCGTCATCTCAATCAAGAACATGCATATACGTTAACAAACATTTAAAATTCGATCAATGAATAGTAGAAACAACTGAGTCAGACATTTGCTTAATCAGAATATTAACTTGCAATGCAGACAATGAAACGCAGATGCTAAGACTTCTAAATGTTTACAATTTATGCTCATTGTTTACTACATTCACAGAGAAATCTTTAATCATTTCTCATTTGAATGAACTACTCAAGAATGACTGCAAACAACTTGTTACGATCCTAGCTACGCACCTATGTTGGTAGCTATGTTGGTGGCTATGTTGATGACTATCGCCGGCCGCTCGCCGCTAGGCTATAGGGTTGTTCCGAGGCCAACCCTATTCAGGGTTAGCTTATGTTCTCCTGAGTCATATAGATAGCCGGCTCTTCCCTTCTAGATACTTTCCTTCCTTAGCATTTATATACTCGTTACATTACACCCATATGACTCGCTCTATGCTGGCCCCTAACACAACTGATCATAGAAGATTTCAATCTACATCATTCTCATTGAAGAGAATGAAGATGCTTCACTCATCATACAATGATTGATACTCTACTAAACGTCATTACAAATGCAAGACTGAAATTATTGCTGAAATCAGACACTATTACTTGCGAAGCTCATAGTCAATTTACGATGATTGATCTAGTCTTTAGCAGCGAGAAAATACAGTTCATGACATGCAAGTGCAAGATATGAATCAATCTGCATCAGAGATTGAATCATCTTTCAATCATCACAAAGTTATGTCTACAAACAATCTCAGTGCAACTCTCAATTCAATGACTTTGAAAGAAAATGAATACAGAAGCATTGAGTGCTTATCTGCAAATACATTTATCTTTGAATCACTCTTTAGACAACAAGACTATGATGAATGACAGAGTGTGTAAGATTATCAAAGTGCTACAGAAGATCATTGAGAAATCTATTTTCTTGACAAAGTCATCAAATCAAGCAAGAGACTTTTGAAATCAAAGTTGCTTTGAAGTAATAATGAAATCAAGATGATTGCAAATCATATAAAAAACGTAAGACACATTAGAAGTGTGAAATGAATATCTGAAATACAACGATCATAAAAACAAGATCATTCAACAAATGAAATGCGCACTTCAGATCACAAATGCATGAGCTGAGCGAAGCATTTAAATCGATATGTTGCTTTGAAAAATGAGCTAGAATCGAAAGTCAATTATCTAAAAAGCTTTCTCAGTTTTCATCACTGAAGTGAAGCGACATCGATCATATAACAACGACGTTCAAGAAAAAAATCGAGATACTGCAAGAAAAGTTCTTTTTCTCATCTTCTCAAGCGAATGTCAACAACATTGCAGAATCATTCATATCTCTGACAGTCTCATTCAATTCACGCATCACAGAAGATGAAGTGAAGCAGATAATCAGACGAGTAAAAGCAAACAAAGCATCAGATGCTTTAGATATTTCAAACAGAGCACTTCAAGCGAGTCTTGCAGAACTGATCTCAGTACTGACGAGTTTATTCAATGCATGCATAACACACAAGTATCATTTGAAGCAGTTCAAAAAGACTCAGACAATAATACTATGCAAATTGAAGAAAAGCGACTATATTGCTTCAAAGACGTATCGACTCATTGCTTTGCTCAATATCATGAGCAAAGTGCTGAAGTCAATCATGATCAAAAGATTAAATGACATAGTCGAGACTTATTGCATGCTATCAAATGCTCAAATGAGAGCAAGATGTAAGTGATTCATGATCTTGATGTTAGATTTACTGATAAATTAAGTTTACACAGTGTGAGACTGTAAAATCAAATATGTGATCTTCATGCTAAGCTTAAATGTCGTTGAAGCGTTTAATCAAGTCTCACACATTAAACTTCTGCATATGCTGAAAATGAAAAAAACGTTAAGCTACATAATTAAATAAACATGCAGCTTTCTAAAGAATCAAGAGACATCGTTAATATTTAATGAATAAACGAGTGACATACGTAAGATAAACGCAGACATATCACAGAAATCTTTCATTTCATTGATTCTCTTTCTATTCTTCAACACAAGTTTAATCAAAAAATGCGAAGCACTGAAAATTAAAATCGAAGTGCTTGACTTCATAAATGATATTAACATTCTAGTTTACAACAAATTCACTGAAGAAATTTGCAGAATATTGAGCAAAGCACATGATGTCTGCGCGAAATGAGTTTACACTCATGATGCAACGTTTACATTAGAGAAGTATGAGCTTATGCATTTCACTAGAAAATCGAAGAAATTTGACATGATGACTAGCATACAAATAGAAAACTCAGTTATCAAATTGAAATCAGATGTACGAGTTCTAGAAATGCAACTGAACATGAAACTGCAATGAAACGCGCATCTTCGACAAATAAAGATGAATCATGTCACAAGAATGCTGACACTTAGTCATCTTAAAGTCTTCACATGAGAAGCTATCTTCACAAAAGCGAAACAAGTATACTCAGCAGTAGTAAAATCAGAAATTGCATTTGAAACATTAGTCTGACATCAGCGCGACAAGAAAGATGAACTGTTGAGCAAAGAATGTAAACTAAAAACACTTCAGAATCAGACTCTGCATTACATAGCAGAAGTGTTCAAAAGAGTAAGCATTGAAACTTTAGAGACAGAAACATACACGAGTTCATTACATGTTCATCTGAACATGCTACAGAACAAGATCACGCTACGCAGTTGAGTTAATGATTAAACGCAAGAGATCAAACAAGCATGCGAACTAATATGCATTCATTTGACGAAAGTTAATCACGTCATTTCTCGCTCACTCATCATCAAGAAAGTAATGCTTCTGAACATCTTAATTCGAGAAGACACAAGAATACAGATGAGATGCAGATGATTATCTCTCTCTGCGACAGCTTTGATAAGTGATAGCATCGCAATAGCGCAGTATCATAAGAATCAATGAAATCAAAGATGAAAAAACTACAGAAAATGCATTGCAAATGTTAATATCATCTCAACACAAAGATTGCATCTATTCAACAAGATGATGAAGATGCGTGATGATTTTCAGAAAGCAGAAAGCATTCTCATAATTTACATCAGAACTGAATGCATAGATCTGAATGCTTATCTGTACTCTAGAAACGTTTCAGACATGAATAACTTATGATGCGACTGCAAATAAAGTTATCAGACGATGAAGCATGTACTCATGCATTGCTTGAACTGATTGCATTTGCAATCAAGAATGTTACAGGATGCTGACTTCTTGAACTATTGAATAATAGTCATCATCATGAAGAATCTCAAAGCAATAATGAAGATGATGATGAAAATAAAGCTCTTGAAGCAATTTAAAGTGATTAAAACACTCATTCTTTAACATGCAATCAACGTGAACAAATTTGATACATAGTCTCAAAACTCATTGTTTCAACTGCATGAAGCAGTTGTATAGACTGCAAGTGATTTTCTACCTCAGAAAGTTTTGTTCACTCAATAAAAATAGCATAAAGTTTCTCATGAGTCAATCTAATCGATGTCACAAGAGTGTATGAATTTATTATTATTATTATTATTAAAGTTGATAAATATTATCATGTTAATTTTTTTAAATCTTCTGAAAAAATAAAGCAGCTTATACTTCTGTAAAACAAAGAATGCTTCATGAGTGCATGCTCACTTTAGACAGATTTCATATGCTTTATCAAGAACTTTACAATTTTGTTTCATGCTTTTATTATATGTAAGTAAATGAACTTTATTAATGAACTTTTTTGTTTATATTGAAAAATTCATCTTTATGCATGCTTTAATGAAAAAAGCATTGAAGAAGAGAAAAGAAATAAAAGAGATTAAAAATCTTTAAGAAATTTTCATTTATATTATAATCATTGAGATTGACAACGAGATTTATTTATACATGATGTCAACTATGAATCTTTTGATTCTATTCTGTGTTCGAATAGAAGTTAGAAGAGTCAAGAGATCTCAATTCAACGCAGTTCAAATGATGTTAAAACGTTGCGTGATCAGAAAAGTCATCATGCAAAGTTTTCATCTACGCGACAACATCTCTTCTAACAGTTACAATCAATCTATGAAGAAGATTAATGACATGTCGATATCAGTAAGAGATAAAAAGATACTGCTAGTAAAATAAATAATTCAGATGAAGAGTCTGCGAATTGTGATTACAAGTGATTAAAGAATTTGCGACTCGTTGACTGCGTTGATATCAAAACGTCTTCATCACATCGACAGTGTCATCGAGTAATTGATGAAAAGATATCAGATAAAATAGTTATTTCAAATAATGAGTCTGAGAATCATGATTACAGTGTTCAAAGAAGTAGTGACTCGTCAATCACGCTGATATACTGAAAGAGCTTGAGCTCATCTTCTTTACTTGACGTCAAGTTATACATCTATCTATGTGAAAAATCGAGAGCTCATGAGAACAATCAGAATGCATTCTCTACTATCGATCAGAGTCATGCATTGAATGATTGCAATTGCACGTCTATACTAACAATCTATTCAACGTTTATGTGACACAAGTCAAATCAAGAGAAGAAAAGAATTATTTAATACAATTACACTTTATCTTCTCATCATGTGTATCTTTCTTTCATTACATATTTCTCGACTCAATGAATGACAATCATTGAGCAAGAGAACACAGTTTTCGACATTACAATCACAAGCATCATGAGTGCAAAGAAATCGTCTTTGACATTCGTGATCGAAGATCGAAGATCAAAGATCGAAACATCGTTGTATAGAATATCATCAATAAAGAGCAGAGCAAAGATGATGCATCATAATCAAACAGTATAAACATTCATCAAGAGTTTACTCAAGCATCACGCGCTGAATAGAAGCTATAGATTCATTATTGATAACATTGTTTCAAATTCATTGTTTCAATGATGTGAAGTTGTCATGTAGTTGATGAGCGATTTTCTTTCTCAGAGAATTTTGTTCATTCAATACACATAGCATAGTTTTTCTCATGAGTCGAACCTAAATCGATGTCACAAGAATGTATGAATTCAAATCAAATCAAAATCAAATCAAATTATAATCATTGAATTCATTTTCATTCTGAGTATTATTAAAATGATTCAATTCTTCAGAAAGCTTTTCATTCATTAAATTATTAAAAATAAGACTTTTTTAAAATTATGAAGAAGTCTTACATGCAAGATGTTGTCAAACACTTTAATATTATTCAAAGAAAGCAAATTAATCACATTATTCTTGTTGCAGTTTGTAAGATGCACAAGATCTTTTTGCGTGAAACTGCGTAGTAAAAAATTTTAAGATAGCACTTTATTAATGATAGAACTAATTGCTAAGAAATGAATGCAAAAGTTGACAGAGTTTTCATCTTCTATCAAGTCATTATTTCTATTCACTCGTTAACTTCTTTCAATCTAATCTCGCGAGCTAGTCTTGCAGATACACATTGTTCATAGTCAATGAGATGCATTCTCACAATTGCATTTCTTCTCAAAGACTCAATTCTTGAATCTTCATAGCATTGTATTATTTTCTTGTAGCTGATAGCATAATCATGACTTCTTCAACACTTTAGCACTTATGTAAAAGTGTTGTAAATTGATCATGTTAATGAGCATAAACAGAGCTAGTGCAAGATTGTTAATATTAATTTCTTCATTTTTGCTTTTTTTTTTCTTTTTTTTTCTTGTTTCGTTTCAGCATATTCTTTTATGAATACTGCTTTTTCAAATCTGATGAGACATAAAATCTGTTATGCATATCTTGTGTAACTTGTAATTCAAGATATAAATTTCTTTCATTGCAGCATTATTATGATGCAAGTGCAGATCTTGAGCTAACATAAGTGACATAACAGTATCAACATCATCATCATCAACATGATAAATAGCAGCTTTGCGCTCACTGAGATCATGCTAATCTGCTCGTGAAGTCTGTTCTTTTCATTGAAATGTATATTTCTTGTCGCTTCTCTCACGTAGATCTGTTGTCAAGTTAGAGTTGAGTTGAATTGAGAAAAGTCAACTCAACTCAAGTCTGAGTTCGAGTTGAGATTGAATTGATCTTTCTCAACTCGAGCTCAACTCAGAATCGAGTTGAGTTGCTTGAACTCAATTTCTAAAAATAGTATACTTACTCAAATGCACAGAATTTCTGTGCACTGAGTTGCTTGAACTCGATTTCTAAAAATAGTATACTTACTCATATGCACGAAATTTTCGCGCACTCTAACTAGAAAGATTAGTTACAGATAGTATTTCAAGATTTAGCGTGTCTCGAATTACTATTAGCGTGCTTGAAATAGTATCTGAAACTAATCTTTCTAATTAAAGCGTGCGAAAACTCAGTGTGCATGAAGACTCAGTGCATACGAGTAGTTAATTAATCGACTTTACATTCAAGAAAAAATTCTAAAGTTCTTGACAAAAGTGATAACTTTTACATTGAATTACACATAAAAGCAATAGTATCACTAATAGTGTGACAGTGCAAAAATTGTATTTACTATCTATTTGTCTTGTGACAGCGTTGCATTCTGATTGCATAGTATCTACTTTGTCATATAACTTGAACAAGCTTCAAATGTGAACTTTTCGTCTTACAGACGAAAAATCAATCTCATATTCTTAACTTGAATGATTACACGCTTTACGTGAATTGCGCAAAGATTGATGTCTGTTAAGTAATCAGTATTTGATCGATTGCAAAATCGATTGCAAAATTGATTGCAAAATCGAAATAGTGAAACTAATCTTTGTACATCGCAACAAGTCATGCTTTCGTCATCTTCTGCAATGTTTCTATAGCTTTTGATTGAAAGCGAAGATTGATTTCAATCAATTCACGACACACTTCGCGAATCACACGCTGAAACGACAGCTTTGAAATAAGTAAATCGATTGTTCTTTGATATCAACGAATTTCACGAAGTGTCACAGTTTCTTTATGATATTTTCGCATTTTCTTCGACTTGATAAGATCACTTTTTATAATGACATTGATAACATGAGCTGACTCAATGAGTTGAACATTCTAACATATGATCAGCGTCTTTGAAATTACTTTTGCAATCATTTTTGCAATCTAGCAAGACTCAAAACTTACTCTGATGAGCTTCATCTTCATGTCATCAGTTCTTGACTTCACTATTGACTGTTTTCGAAGCATCTTTTCAACAAATTGCTTGTTATGAGGTTTTTTACTGAGTGACGATGAGAATGATGACGGTGAGAATAATGACGATGAGCTTGACAATGACGATTCTGAGCTGCTTGACAATCGCGATCTATTGTTTGACTCGTGATCGAAATTTAATCTTGTAAGCTTGAATTTAGAATTCGCTGCAATATTATTTCTACTTCGCAATTAGTTTTGCAATCAATTCAAGAGTAATAAGAAGCGAAACATGTACATAGATTCGTGCAAGTTGAAGAATTCATTTGAATTCAAAATCGATTTCAAAATCTCGTCAGTTGCAAAATCAAAGATGCTGAGTAGTGTTTTATTATTGACGTTAAGCTCATTGTTTCTGTATTGCAATCAGTTTTGCGATCTTCTATAAACTCGTGAAGCTGATACATAACTTACTGAGCTGTTGCAATCATGATTGCAGTATGTTGTTGTTGTTTGAAGATGATTGTTACAAAGAAGAAAAAAAGTTGATGATTACATGATTGAATTAATGTTGATGATCTAAATCTTAAAACCTTAAATCAAGATATCGAAGTTTAAATTTCATACCTCATTATTGCGATTGAACTTCACTATTTTAACTCACAATCGTTATCTAGATTACTAAAATATTACGTTTACACTTTCACTACTACTCTATATCATCATTGCAATGATGTCAATTAACAAACGCAAAATAAACGATAATTATTTTGATAATTCTCATTTCAAAAAGACTAGAAGTTGAGTTGAAAGAATGATGAGTGATGAAAAAGAAATAGAAGATGTCAAGAATAGAGATAGAAACATTCGTTTCTACTGAATCAAGCAATTCAAAAAATCGAATGTCTATCTACAAGCATCAAATGATGATCATGAGTTCTTGTTGACTGCGTATGTAAATAGCAAATGAAATCAACGATATTTTTTGCAATTTTTTTTGCAATCAAATATTAATAAATTCATAGAATTGCGAAAGAAAATACGATGAATCATGTAAGAACGCGTCTCGATGTTGCAAGTCTTAATCAAGATTCTTCAACATTAAGCGCTCGTTTCGATACGAGTGTGAAGCTCTCTGACATCAATGATGTTCAGGCGAAAGAACGATATCAGATGAATGACTTGCTTCTGAGCGAAAAGCTTAAGACAATAATGAACGAAAAGATAATGAATAACTTGAATGTCATCAGAGAAGTCTTGACAGTGAAGATTCTTCGACAGTTTCAGAATTTCTGAAAAGACGTAGCATGTCGTCTTATTGTGTAAGTTTTTGACAGTTCTTTTTGTAATCTTGTTTATAATATGATTATTATTTCTTTTACTATTTGAATTTTGCTCTTGATTTTGCTCTTGATGTTGCAATCAATTTTGCAATCAATTTTGCAATCAATTTTGCAATCAATTTCGCGACTTGTATTTCAATATTTATACTAACATTGTGACATATAGAAAAGCAGAGAGCGATCAGTATCGTCGAGTCTTCTTCACAAATTGTCATACCTCTCGAGATTGCAAATTGACATCAAAGCGCTTTCGAGAATCATTCATCACGTCTGAGAAAACTCTATGACGTGTAGTATGATCGAGAAGAAAGACGATTAAGAACAAGTCATGCAAGTGAATTGTGCTATCAGATCAGACTGAGAATTGATCGACAAATTTTGACTACGACAAGTATGAATGAACATCAAATGTTTTCTACAAATTGGCACGAAAAATATGAAAAGTGATATTCAAAATCAAGAAGTTAAGTATTCTTTTTGATTCTCTTAATATTCATATCTTAGAAATCGAGCATTTCTAAATCGATGATCTAGCTAGTTTCGCAGTCACAAGCTGATAGATAGAATTATTTATTGCATGCAGCATCACAGCATACTCTCATGTAATGAATAAATAGCAGAAGTGAACAGAAGAATTAAACATTCTTTTCGCATAATTTTGTGCAATGATCAACGATTAGTTTGTACTTCAGTTCATCTCTGTATAATTATTTCATTGTATTTGTAATAAGCTTCTTAGTCAATCATGATGTTTGAAATCTATTAAAATGTGCTAGTTTTTAGAATAATTAACAGTTAATTTAAAAGATAAGAATCAATCAGTCACAAGTCAACAGTGACGCATGATTTGCATTGATCTTCAAACTCTAAGCTTAACAATGCTTGAAAGATCAAACTTGTTTTTAATTCTTTTTGCAACTCTTTTAGCAATTCTTTTTGCAACTCTTTTTGCAGTCTCTTTTTCATTTAACTTACTTATCATGTCATCTTCTTGAAACAGAACATTGAGATTGCAAGCAAGTATGAACAGTTTATTCAGTTCTATAAATATATTTTCAGAGAATCTTGATAACAGCGAGCATGATAGTGCTCAATCTTCTTCTTCTAACGTTGCTTCTGTCGTGCTCGTCAAACTGCAGTCGTTACACAATGAATGATATGTGCTATACAATCATGAGCAAGAATATCAACATATATTTCTGAATTGATGAAAGCAAACTTAATATGCGATGCGAGTAGAACGAAAAGTATCAGACTATCGTCATTCAAAGTGAATCTCACAGTCATGAACAGATGAGATATGAAATAACTTCTATCAGACAGCTTTAGTTGAAAGCGAAAGACTCAAACTCATTTGTCGTTTGTGTTCGCATGTCTACGAGCATTTTAACAATAGAAGCATCGATAACAGCATCATGAAACATCATCTGAATAGCAAAGATTGTGATAGATGCACAAACTTAGCAACTAAGATCACGAACGTTTGAGACATTCGTAACTTTGTTAGAGTTAAAGCTTTGATAAGTTACTTTTTAGCTGCAGATTGCAAAACAGATTGCAAAACAGATTGCAAAAGATTAACAAATCACAGCATCGCGCTTTTCATCAAGAATATACTTCAGAAGTCTTTGTACTACAACTTCAAAAGACTTTTGTCACTTTGAATATCTCTCATGTCGCTATTAATAATGTTCAATTTCGATGAGCATTTGAAATGACATGATCGAGCATTACTCTGTCGCACAGAATCAAACTTACGATCTCTCTCAAGAATCAAGCGACTGTTGTTTGAGTTAATATACTCAAGAATTTATCAACGAATTCTAAAATCTTCATTAGTTTAGATGAATGAAGTAGTTCTAATAGATTATTTTTTCTAGTCATCATGAGATTTTACTACATTGAGTTCTGAGAGTATCAAAAAGTCTTGTTAAGCTTTGAACAAATCAAAGACAAGCATATCGAAAGCAATCTAAGCAGTATTACTGAACGAATATTGCAAGAACTTGATATTCAAGATCGAGTTATGACTGTAATCACAGACAACGTCAGCAATAACAACGTCATGATGACTGCATTAGACGAGACTTTGCAAACATTCTCAGCTATTTCACATTTATCATGTTTAGCACATGTAATTCAGTTAGCTGTTAAACAGTTACTCAAATCGCTGATGTTAAGTCTCAAGAATGAGAATGAGAAAGAGTATTGAATATTCAAGATTAGTCTTCAAAGCATGTTTATACAAGAGAGTTTATCTCAAACATTGTTCAAGATAATTAATAATTTTTATTTATCATGTTAGTTTGCTCTGCTATTATTTTCGCAATCGATTTTGCAATCGATTTTGCAATCGCGATCGAAAATACAGAGTACACTCTTATTCATGACATTATAGTAATCTTTAATTAGATTCGAAAGCTTTCTGTTTATATGAACGAAAGTTCTCAGAGAATAGAGAACTTTCACAAGTCTCAACGCAATTTTGAACTTCGTCTCAAGATGATACAAGACGTTAAAACTCGTTGAAATTTCATCTGTCTCATGCTTTTGAGAGCACTTCGTCTTCAAGTCTTCATCAAGAGTTATATTTCTACTCACGAAAATGAAAATACTACTCTTCAAAAGTTATCTCTCAATAATGAAGAATGAACACATGTTCAATATTTTGTAGAACTACTCAAATCATTCGCGATATTCACTGATTTACTTGAACGTAATCGCGAACTCAGCATCAATGCAATTTACATTGTTTATGATGTTTTGTTCTTTCATATCAAAGATCACATGACAGCTCTGAAGAGAAAGCAATGTTCTTGAAAGCGTTCGCTTTTGAAAGTCTTAACGCAAGCTCGAATCAAATTATTCAAATATTATGCAGATGTCAGTCATGATCGAAAGTTAATGTACAATCTCGAAAATATTATAGATTCTCATCAGAAACTAAATCTATACGAGCGATCTACATGACAAGACAGCGACTATAAACAAAGATACAAACGAGAGTTTATAGATTATTATGCTAGACACTACACTTTCGACTCAACTACATTGCAAGATCAACTTCAAGAAAGAGTCTTGCAACAATCATCTTTTATTGCAGATATAGTCGCTAGACGAAATTTCAGACGTCACAATTCATCATCACTTGTTTCAACTAACGAAGCGAAATGATATTTGAATCAGAGTTAGTTTTTCTTCTCTTTGTTTCGTTCGTTGCACAATTAATGTTATCTCATAATTTCTTTGCAATCAATTTTGCAATCGATTTTGCAATCGATTTCGCAGTCACATAGTTTGAAATATCAAATTCTAATAAGCTTTAGACACTGTTCAAGACATCGATCTCATTAAGTTCTGAAGAAATCATCTCAGAGACTTTGTTCATTTAAGCAGAATGACTCAAGATATTTTAGCAATTTCAGCTATCTTGACAGATGTTGAACGAGTTTTCAATTTGAAACAAGATGTATTATCTTATCGTTGCAGCTATCTTGTTGTCAACATCATATTGAATATCATGATGATTAAGCATGCAGATGCTGTGAAGTTGAAAGCAGAATTCAAGTCTCACGAGCTTATCAAAGAGAAAAGAGCTTTCGATGCACAGAAACAAGAAAAGAACAAAGATTTAGTCTTCATCATCGACGTTAATGAAGATTTAGAGTATATCAGCGATGCATCATCAGATGATGATGTTGATGATAACGAGCGTGATAAGTAATGTTATATTGTTCATCATCAAACATTTAATTAACAATATCAGAGCTAAAGAACAATGATACAATTGATGTTGATCTTTTCATATCATCTTCGCAATCTAGATTCTCAAACTTCAAAGAATTCTCGTTATCTACGTTATCTAATACAGCAAGATCTACAACAGCAAGATCTATGACAACTTCACTTTTAAATGCTCGATTTTCAGCGTCTGCTCATTTTGATCAAGTTACATCACACTTGACTGAGAGAAACAGATTGAAGAAGAACAATCAATCATTATGAAAGATAATGAATCAAAGAAATTTGATGAAATTCGTTGCAGTCTCTAAATTGAATGAAGAATCTAGATCGTCATCTTTAGCATTGAAAAAAGAACAGCGCAAGATGAGTTCTTCTTTGAAGTTGAGTTCTGCTGTAACATGTAAACGTAGACTGATCGCGTCGAGTCGAGTACTCGACTCGAAAAGTGTCGAGTCGAGTTGAAATTTTTTTGAAAAAGTGTCAAGTTGAGTTGAGAAGCTTGACTCGACAACTCGATCTGAAAACTCGACTCGATCCGACTAGATATTAGATAGGTGTAAATAGCTTGGTCGAACAGTCTTCATGAGTTTCCTTCATGGCTTTCTACCATGTTTTCCCGTCATGACTCTCTACCAAAGTCAAACGACCTTCATGTTTCCTCGGCATGACTCGAAGCTTCCTACCAAACGACCTTCATGTTCCCCTTCATGTTCTTCGTCATGACTTTCTACCAAACCTTTCTACCAAACAGCCTTCATGATTTCCCGTCATAGCTCCTCTCTATAGCTCCTCTTCATGACTTCCCTTCATGACTTTTCACCAAACGACCTTCATGTTTCCCCGTCATGACTCTCTATCATGGCTTCCTACCATGGCTTCCCTTCATGACTCTCTATCATATAGCCTTCATGTTTCCCGTCATGACTTTCTATCAAAAAGGTAATGCAAAAAGATAATGCAAAAGCAAAAAACCGGAAAAATTTCTATATTTAGCTCTCTTGACGCCAAGCTCGAGTTCTTGGCGAGTCGAATCGAGTTGACCCAATTCCCAGTCGAGTCGAGTCACGTCGAGTTGAAAATATGAGCAACTCGACTCGAATCAAGTTGAAAATGTGAGCAACTCGACCCGATATCGATTCGGGTTCAAAATGTCAACTCGAAACTCAACTCGACGATCAGTCTATGTAAACGTAGCTTTGAGATGACTAATTTCAAGAAGAAATCATCATTTAAGAATAAAGCTAAATTGAATGCATTGTCTGAGCAAAGAAGACAAGAAGACATCAATAGAAAGCTCACGTAGATAGTTTTGCAATTCATTTTGCAATTCATTTTGCAATTCATTTTGCAATCTACTGTTTTCATGAAATTACTTACGCATTCTTCAAGCAGTTTAGTTAGAGACAGTGACTGAAATTTGAGTCAACGATAGAAGAGTCGAAGACATTTCTCTACATACATATAAATTTCTTTTTGACATGTGAATAAAGATCATTCATACACACACATTTTAAAGTTTTATAATTTCATTCTACTAGTACTTATTTCAAATAAGTAAAATGTCTAGACATGTCATCAAGTTCGAGTCAACTTGTCGAGTTGATCGAGTTGAGTCAAGAGTCGAACTCAACTCGATCGAGTTGAGTTGATCTCTCTCAACTCAATTCAACACTGCAATTCAATCTGAGTTGAGTTGAGCAACTCGAACTCGATAACAGATCTAATCATGAATAAACACTGAATAATCAATTTCTATTCTTTGATAGTTGATGAAGATGAGATAAACTTTCAGAGTTGCATATCATTCTCAAGACGTCTGTTTTAGTTCATATAGAGTCTTGTTTAAATGATAGACTAAAAAGGTTTCATTTGATTCTTTTTGCTCAAATCTTGAAGATTGCTGCACTCAGATCTCTTTCTTTAGATGTGCTTTTAGAAAAGTGATGATGACGTTCATTTGTTCAACTTTGTAGTCATATTTGATCATCAATGTCAGAAGCATTTTGATGATCATGACTCTGATCATTGAAGCAAAAATCTCGTCATAGTCAATTCTCTGCTTCTGATGAAATCTCTTACACACTCATCTAGCTTTGTATTTGATCATCTTCTCTTTGAGCTTTCGCTTAATGATAGTTACTTAGCGCGTCGGCAGTATTCATGAATTCAACGAAGATATCTTCAGAATAAAGATGTCATTTTTGATGTGAGTGTCAAGCTCACTTCTGAATGCAAGCTTTCATTGTTTTCAATCGAAACTAGCTTTAGCATGTTTCACTGTTTGTGAAGTATTCAATTCAATTTGAACTCGATTTGCTTTACTGATAAAGTCTCAATTATGATCTTTGACTCAGAAGTTGTTTAGTGCTTTGTAGTCAACTGATTCAGCAATGACTCGTTTAAAACATTCGCTTGAAGCATCAGAAGCATCAAAAGCATCAAAAGCATCAGAATCATTTGAGCTATCTGACTCACTTGATTCTAGTTCTAGTGATCTGCTTCTACTAGCTTTCTGTGAAGTGATTGATGTTCTTGTTTGATGATCGTTGACTATTTTCATGATCTTCGCATTTTCAGTGATCTTTATCAAGAAAGATGAATCATTGATTTGATCATCGAAGCTTAGTATCAAAAGATCTTCATACTTCTCGACTTCGATGACTATCTCGTCTCATTGAACGTGACTAGATATTAGTACATTCTTCTCGTTTCACAAGCGAAACTGATTGACTCTCTCATAGCTCAAGAACTGACATTTTAAGCTCTTGTCATTGAGCTTTCAATGAGCTTTCAGATAAACTATGCATTCAAATGTATGTAGATAGCTAAGATCAGACTTCTTGTCATGTCATGTCTCATAGAGAGTTATATTGTTCAACGCAGTGATAGAACTTCTGTTCTTCAGATAGATGACAGTCATTATTGCTTCATCTCATAATCATATCGACAAATTGACGCTAGTCAGTATAGCGTAAGTTCGTTCAAAAAGAGTGTGAAAACATTGCTCTGTAACTTCATTTTGACTTGAGTTATATGATGTCATCAACTCTCATTTGATCTTATGCTCTTTGAGCAATTCAATGATTTAATGATCAGCATACTCATCTTTATTATCTGAACGTAGTCGCTGAATTGAAGAGCTCTAAATCTTCATGAATTTCAGGTATTTTCAAAGTACATCTTTTAGATTGAATTTTCGTTTCAGTAGATAAATGATCGTATATTGACTGTAGTCATCAATCATAATAGCTACATATCTGAATTCTTCATCAATCTTAAGTATCTTATCATCGTTGACGAGATTTGAATGTACTAGCTCATCTACTTTGATGATTCTGATGTGAGGTTTTTGACTTAACGTTCTATTTTGCTTGTCTATGACACAGATTTCACATATCAAGATTCAGCTTGACTGAAGACTATTGACAAGCGAAGATGACTAGTTGACTTGACTTGATCAATGTCAATCGCTAGAGAACAAGAAGATTAAGCAGGAAAAAGGAAATAAATAGATCGTTTCTTCTTCTGTTTTTCTCATCATCTCTTTCTGTTTCTTCATCTTTTAGAATTCAGTCAGAAACGCGCTTTTGCATCTGCTACTCACTTTGCTACCCACTTTGCTACTCACTTTGTCATTCACACTGCTACTCACTGCTGTCATCGCTACTCATCGCTGTCATCACTATTCACTGCTGTCATCGCTACTCACTGCTGTCACTGCTATCTCATTTGCTTCACTACTGTCATCACTGTTGATGATCACTTCTACTCATTGTCAGAATTGCATCAACATCGACGTCGCTGTCAGCAGAAGACGAAGTCATCATCACTTTCTCTTCTCTTATGTGTCTCGCTCTCGCTCATCTGCATCATTGTTGTCACTTTCGTCAAATTCATCTGCTTCTTTAAGTTCTTCTTCTTCGAGTGTCTTCTTGAGAAAAGTTAACTCAAAACAAATCATTGAAACATCAACTACTTTCGTTATGTGACAGAGAATTAAAGACATTTATCAAGCGAATATGAAACGTGAGCTGAAACAGAAGCTTCGACGACTGAAAGCTCAGAGTCTCAGAGTGCAGCGCTGAATCAGTCGAGAAACAACTCGATGATAGAGATCACTATCAGTCAAACGTCAGGTACTATTCTCTCAAGTGATCTTCGCATTCAAATCATGATATCTTGTTACCTCTTTATTGATATCATTCAACTGACTCTCATCTTCAAGAACGAATTTTGAGCTGTCAATATCTTCAAGCTGATCAATGATCATATATTAAATTCAATCAATAAGCAAGATTTGCAATTATCACGAATTAATGAGCTTTGAGCTCATGATGATGACGTAACTCAGCAGAATCTCAAGAACATGATTTTCTTTCTACGCTGTCTAGAAGTATATGATCAATGTCTCATCAAGATGATCAATGATCAATTGAGACATTCTCTGCAAGTGTGATGATCGAGTCTATCAGATGAACAGACGAGATCTATAAGAATGGTATGACAATGTGATATTCTAAGCAGGCACAGAATGAGTATATATTATGGTAGAGCTAATTATTAAGAAGCTCTCGATAACTCGAGAAAATCGATCGACTATAGAAAGTTTGTCAAGCATTGTCAAGTCGAGCACGACATAACTCATGACATATTAAGTCGAAGATATGACGTAGTCTAAATGATGTCTTGACAGAGTCATAAAGTTTCAGAGCTAACTCAGATCTGATCTTCGACTCAGTCTTTGACTCTAGCTTCTGATCTAACTTCTATGTGTCAATTCATCATGACAATTGTCTTCTCTTCTAAGTGAGTTTGTTCTCGATCTCAAGAATTAATGTCTTTGTTTACTATGATAAACGATGACGCGCACTCATTGATTCGCTCTAGAAGCTCTCGATAAAAACCTTCAAATCTCTGTGAGAAAACAAGAAAAAGAGAAACTTTCGATTGAATAATGATTCGCCTTCGATTATAATGTGTATAGATGACATTATAGATAGTATATGTGATGTGTAGTTGATGTAGATGACAGCAATAATGACGTGTAAATAGCGCATAGACATTGTTTATCTTTCAAGTAGATGATGTTGTTGAGGCGATAGAATGTAGACAAGAGTGAATAATAATTGTTGATTTGTTTATCGCTCTTTCAGTTCTTCTCAACTTCTCATTTTCTTCAACTTCATCTTTTTACAATCACAATCATATCTTTATCATTGTGTGATTACTTTTGACAAACTTTGAGTATATCTGTATAGTAAGAGTAAGAGATCTAGATCATGAGTCGTGAACGCGCAGTGACGCTCAAAGAGAGTCGTAAGATGATGAAGTTGACTGATGCTCAAGTCAAGATCATTACGAAAGTAAGTGATGTCACAACTTGAGATTTCACGACTATTACTGCGACTAACAGTATCATAAGTCTGCTCAAAAGATATTGATCAGACGTGATGATCATGATGATGCAGACGTTGTCAAATTCTGATCGAAAGCTCATTTCTTCTACTATTCAAACTTTCAAGTACATCTCAGCTATCGAAGAGAAAATTCGAGAGACAATGAAAGAAGAAATGATCGCTGATGCTTCGTCGACGATCTTGTCGAACTCACAGACTTCGCGAAATCAAAGAATGATGATGAGATTCACTTATTTCACTTCTTAATGTCGTTACTGATGCTTTTCAGCTGTCAATTGTGAGAATAAGTGAAAGAAGCATTGCTGATCTTGAAATTCTAGATAGAATGATTTGTATAAAGTGTGCTTGAGTTCTACACATCGAGAATAAAGCATCGCTGTGTGACGTCATCTTTCAAAGAAAGACAATGTATAAGAAGTGTGCTCGCTGTGCGAGTAATGAAGATTTCTGTATCGCAGTGAGTATACTTATATGATACGTCTGCTAAATGCTCATGATTCTATGTTTAGATTCTCGACATCTGCATTTCGACTGTCAATGAATTCTTTCGTCTGCAGAAAATTCATGATAGTGCAATTGAGAATGAAGAAGAGAATGTCGCTCTGAAGACATTCACTGTTCATCAGAAAATTCTTTACAAGAAGTTGATGACAGTGACTCGTGTGAAGAGTCGTCTTGAGAGAACTCACAAACTCAACTCTTTAAAGATTCAAAAGCTCATTCTCAAAAAGATGATGATTGTCAATGACATTGTCAAAGAAATTCTAAATGTAAAGCGCTTTGTGATATGTTCAATCTTGATTATATATCGTTTTGTCAGCGTTTCTAATTGTTCTGATATATTTTAGCACAATCTGTCGTCTTTTGAATCTCTGTCTTCGCGTCTCAATGTAAATCTGACAATGAAAGAGAAAAAGAAATCTGCGATCTTGTCTCGTGTGAAAGATGTTTGATGAAGTGATGATTGCGCTCTCTTGTCGAGCGCGTTTGAGCGTCTTTGCGCTTTTTTCTTCTGTCTGTTGATTTACATATGTGATCGCTTCATTAGAAAGCGAAACTATCATAATACAGTGATTCTTCTTTTCTAATAATGAGTTTATGCTTGAAAGTGAGTGATTATGCTTTTCGCTCACGTTTCAGTTCTGTTTCAAAAGCTTCTATAAGCTTCGAGACATCTTTCATATCTTCGCTCGATATTCATTGATCATATTCAATGAGATATTCTTTTCATTGTATCTTATAATATAAGATTTTCTTTCTTTTTCGTTTCTGTAGAATCTTTTCTACCTCTCATTCTTGCTCATCATCAATAAGCTTGAGTACGAAATAATCGAGTATAGAGTCATCGTTTAGCCTACGATTATATGACTCTAAAAGAAATACATGAAAGACAAAATGAACTCTATAGATGACTGAAAGATCAAGACGATACATCTGCTTGTCTATGAGTTCTTGTATACGAAAGAACTCTATCATCTTATTTGATAGCTTCTTGCTCGACTTCTTCTGCTTCAGATTTTTTGCTGATAGCATGACTAAATCGTTGACATTAAAGAACTTAGACTTATGTTTTCAATTATAGTACTTTGTCTGAGCATTGATCGCGTTTTGTCATCATTGCGTCAACGTGTTTCGCACATCTTGCAGCATTTCAACGCGTTCTTTTGCTGCTGACACTTCTTCTTTCATAGCATTGTTCTCGATGTATATGTCAAAGATTAACTCATAGTCATACATGACTTTAAAGAGACTACAGCTCAACGAAGCGTGCTTCGTCTGATGATAAACGAACTTGACTATGAGTAGAAGCGTAGCTCAGTCATCTTACTTTTCAAAACAATACACTCTTAGATAATGTTTCAACGTTTGATTCTGTCGTTCTGTCTGATCGTCTGTTTGCGAATGAAAAGCGATGCTTAGTCGTCGTTTTATCTTAACATGATAGCAAATCTCTGATCAGAACGCACTGATAAATAGATTATCTCTATCGATAACTATATCACTTAAGATCTCATATCTTAGAACAATCTTCTCAAAGAACAACTCTGCTAACTCTACGACAGTCAGAGTTTTCTTCATAGACAGATAACGCATCATCTTTGTGTAGCGATCGACTATCACGAGAATCAAGTCATACACGACTTCTTTTCATTTACTAGGCGACAGATCTGTTATGAAATTCATAGTTATTTCTTTTCATGAATCTGTGAGTCGAAATAACGATCTCAACTCGTCATATGATAGATGACGTTTCATCTTTACTCTCTGACAAATGTCACAAGTATTTATATACTCTTTGACATTCTTGATCATACTTTTTCAGTAATATTTGCGATCTAATAGCTCGCTGATCTTGTCAGCATCAAAATGTCTTGCTAACGAGTCATCATGATGACGTTTCAACAGCTCTTCTCTGACAGAAAGATCTTCTGAAACATACAACGATTTGTTGTACTCTATCATTTCTTGACTATTCAATGTTCAAGCTTCGACGTCACTCTTTCGTATATTCGTCGTTTCGTCTGCTCTTAGTCTCACAGCAAATTCATTTTCTTGCTGTAAAATCTTGATGAGCTCGACTACAAATTTACTACTGAAGTCGTATGCTGTTTCATAAATTGTCAGTACTCTAACAATTGCACGTGAAACGAGTTGTTTGCAATCAACAGTTTCAGCAACAGAATTAAGCTGTTTCTCAGCTACGTTGCGATCTCTATGAGTTGACGTTTTGACGTTCGTGCTCTTCGAAGTTGTTGATTCGAGTTGAGAAATTCTATCTCTCGAGAAATGTACTTCATCTAGATGCATTTCTCGCACTGCTAGAATCATGACTCTCAGCAGCATACTTCTGACATGCATTGCTGAACACGTACTCGTGTATTCACTGACATTGTGAACAGACATCTTCTCAACTTCGTTAATCACTCGTGTACAGTAGATTTCATCTTGCGATCTGCTTTCAACATGTTTCGCTGAATATTTTCGTTCACTGACATTGTGAACGAACGTCTTCTCGACATTGTTAATCATTCATGTTTATCAGTGAGTTTCATCTTGCAGTGTGCTCTCGACATGTTCTGCTGAATATCTGTTCATACTTATACTGTGAACGAACATCTTCTCGACATCGTTAATCACTCGTATACAGTATAGTTCTCTGATTGCTACGAATATAAAGCTATTTAAGCTTTCTATTCTAGTCAGCTTTCGCTGCAGAGTGAGCAGCAAACGATTCGCAGAGATGTTCTCATTCTTATAGTCAGATCATCTCGATGACACATCAATTGAGTTTGTCTTTTCTGATCTATGCGCTATTTCAAAGTCGCAGATCGACAATCTCATGATTCATCTGACTTGTCTTTCGTTTAGCTTTCGAACGTTTATAAAACTCTTCAGATTATTATGATCAGTCAGAACTTCGACAGTATGATAATTGTCTTTCACATAGTGTCGTCAGTGTTTAAACATCGCTACTATGACTAGAAGCTTCTGATCATGTGTCTCATAGTTTCTTTCAACATTTATCATCATTCTGAATCAGAATGCAATTGAATGTCACTGATCTTCGTCATCTGACTGAGACAAAATACTCGCGACTGCATAATTGAACGTGTCGATCTCGATGCGTATATGTCGCTCTGAGTCAAAATGCCTTAGTATAGATGCTCTTATAAAGACGTCGCGAAGCTGATTAAAAGCTTGTTTCGCTTCGCTTGATCATATAAATGAGCTCGTTTTTACATCTTTTACACTATCTCTCAGCAGTTCTGTTAAAGACTTTGCTATCTGAGAGTAGTGATGTATAAAACGTCGATAGAAATTGACGAATCTCAGAAAAACTTGTATTTCTCGATACGTTTTCGATCTGAGCCACGTTTTTATGATGTCTACTCTACTTAGATTCATCGAAACACTCTCTGTGAATACGACAAATTCTAGAAAGTTCACTTTAGTGATGAAGAATGCACACTTCTTCAAGCTAGCATATAGCTTGAACTTTCTTAGTCTCTTCAAAATCTGCTTCACGTGATCTACGTGATCAGTCTTCTTCACGAAGAAGATTAGAATGTCATTCAGATAGACAACACAAAAGTCATCTAAAAACTCTGTCAAGACCTTATTAATATAAGTCTGAAAGATGACAGATGCATTGATCAAATTAAACGACATGATCATATATTCGAAGTGATCGTAACGAGTACGAAATGTCGTCTTTCACTCATCTTCACATTGAATTCTAAAACGATGATAGATGTTCTTCAGATCTAACTTAGTGAACTGCTTGACTCTACTGAGTCTGTCTAGAGTTTCACTAATTAAAGACAGCAAATGACGATTTTTGACAGTGATCTTATTCAGATCTCGATAGTTCACGCATAGATGAAGACTATCATTCTTTTTGAGAATGAATAGAATAGACGCGTCAGTTGAGCTGACGAAGTGCTTAATTCATTCTTTCGCTAAAGCATCGTCTAGATACTGTCTCAGAGTCGCTAACTCTGTGTTCGACAGATTATACAACGATTCATACGATGACTCTGCAGTGATTTCGATTGCATGATCGTGATCTTCATGCAAAGACAGTTTGTCTGCACTCTCTATCGAGAATACATTTTCGTACTCTTTCAATTCAACAAGTAAAGTCTGCGTTTTGAACGCGTTTGTGATACGACTCGTCACGTTATTCATTGCTTTTACTTGATGTTCAACGATCGACTCTTCGACAACGTTGATCATGACAAGAGCATACACAGTAGACTTATCTTGTAGAGCTTTCACAAATGCTTGTGCGAAGAACAACTCAAATGCGTGCTCATTCACGTCGAAACGTCATGTTCTTGCGATCATGTTTATTCGAATACGTTCGAATTGCATACTCGACATACTCAGAATCAAAGAAGATTCTTTCTTGTCAATAGCATAGAAGATACTTATATCTTTTTCCTTCATGTTTCAGCTGTCTCTCAGTCGATAACACATCTTATAGACGTCATAATAATAGACACTCTGATCGTTCATTCAGATAGATCTTGAGAGATCGACGTTCAGCAATGACATACTCTGCTCGACAACGAAACGTTGACTAATCACGTTCATCTTGACGTCAATATTCATGTGAATCTTCGTTTCTGTCTTCTGATCTCTCTGAATTACATGCTCTTTATATATAAGAGTCTTTACGAAGAGAACTTCTTGTTTTTCCCTCGACGATTTGAAGCGTTCGTCGAGAGCTTGTCTTTTCTCGAAATCTTGAAACGACTCATATGCAACATTGAATCGATGAATACTCGATTCACATCAGATTCTTTTGATCTATTCTTGATCTTTTCGTCTTTACAATCAGTAAAGTAATGATTCTTTCGATTGCATGTGTAGCACGTTATGTTGAACAAATTCTTGCTATAACGTGATGAAGCGTGTGAGCTCATCTTTGACGAAGAATCGAGTTTAGTCGATTGATGAGATTTTTTTCGCTTTGAATGAGTCTTCTTGTTGACTCTATCTCGATAATGCAAGTCTTCGTCTCGAGATTGTTTCAACGACAAGACATGTTCTTTTCGCAGATTTGTTTTCAATCAAGCGACAAGATCAATTAACGCATCTCGTGTGATAGAAATCAACTGCACATTAGTAATGATCACGCGCAGCTCAGATCTCAACTTGATGAATAGATGAGCTCACTTATGCTCATCACTATACAACGAAAGTTGATGTTTCAGAGTGCTCAGATGAGCTGCAAACGTTCGTATCATCTGATTTGAACGTTGCGATGCGTTCGCGTACTGCTGAGTCACGTCTATGTCTCGATTCATCGAGTCTTCGATTAGATTTAGAAGAAAGTCGATAAAATCGAATCACGTCTGCTGAGCTGCAGACATAGTCTCTTCGTGATCGAATCAAAGTTTCTTTGATTCATTCTTCAGATAGATCATGCAGTACAAAATCTTTTTCTCATCACTTTCAAAATGTCAAGAAATATTTCAAAATGAGATTTCAACGTCGCGAATTCACTCTCTATGTTCTCTTATGATTTTGTCATGATACTTCTTCAAAGACATTGAAGATCTTCGCTTCTGCAAGATGATCTCGTGATGACTTCGTTTCGTCATCGTCGACACTATGAAGACGATGCATAGATCGTTCGAGTTCTTCGTGAGAGCTCGAGTGAAAACTCGATGACTTCTCTTCGTCGTTTCGACGACTTGCAGAGTCTCAATCTCTGATCGAATAGCTGCTAACTTCTGTTTCTTTCGCAGTTCATCATGTTGAAGCATTGCTCATGTCAGCTGTTCATCAATATCAAGAAAGAGTTCATCTTCTGCTTCTTCACTTTCTGATTCAGTTATGCAACGTTCGTTTTCTGATATGATGTCTTGCAAGATCGAGACATCGTCGTTTCAATTCTGTTGCGATCGCGTTGCTGTTGTCATGCTTGAATATCGAATCGTCATTTCTAAGAAGAGTTTGAAATAATTAGAACTGTGATGATCGAGTCTATCAGATGAACAGACGAAGTCTATAAGGGTGATATGACAATGTGATATTCTAAGCAGACACAGAATGAATATATATTATGGTAGAGCTAAATATTAAGAAGCTCTCGATAACTCGAGAAAATCGATCGACTATAGAAAGTTTGTCAAGCATTGTCAAGTCGAGCACGACATAACTCATGACATATTAAGTCGAAGGTATGACGTAGTCTAAACGATGCCTTGACAGAGTCATAAAGTTTCAGAGCTAACTCAGATCTGATCTTCGACTCAGTCTCTGACTCTAGCCTCTGATCTAACTTCTATGTGTCAATTCATCATGACAGCAAGCAAGCTTAGCTTGATACATCAACTATCTGCAGAAGCTTCATCTGCATTACATCTTTGAATCTCTGCAAATCTTTCACTTTTACTTTCATGAGATTTGCATAATAAAAGAAGTCAATGATTTGAATGAGTGATACAATGCTGAAGATGAACTTGTCAATCAAGCACTGATAAAAAAACATTTGCTATCGCTTTTCAGACGAAATATCAGAGTCAGAAGATCAGAAAACAGTTCTATGATCTCAGACTTGAAGAAACAAGCATAGAGCTTTCAGTATGCAACAAGTTCAATGATGACAACTGCATTTATTCTAGTTGCATATATTAACATATCTGCAGCGAATGTGATGAGACTTATGCTGCTATCAATTGCAAAACATCGAATTCAAACAGTCAATTGATCATTGAAAGAAAGTGACGTTGAAATTCGGTCTCGCTGATATCAATATCGAAATTCTTTTCATATCAGCTCATGAAGATTGACGAGATTTCTCTAGCGCGCAGAGACTCTCTAGATGCAAGCGCATGACAAACACAGTTAGTTGAACATTCTGATCATAGATATGTTCAAACATTGCTGTTTATCATTGAACATGAAGCTAAAATTGAATATCGAGACTTTGATCAACTGATTTTGAGCAAGAATCTTCTTTTGACAAATGAAGCTTCAGATACTCTTCAGACTGATTTGACGCAGCAAGTTTGTTGTGATCAACTAATCAAGATTCAACATGTTTCTCATCGCTTTATATTCTCATCATTGAGACTAGTATTAAAGAAAAACGATCGCTGACGTCAAATACATCATTTATCGTATTTGAAAGAAAAGTCAATCAACTGCTTCATTCTCAAGAACTGAAGATCAATTGAATATTTCATCTTTGATTAAGCAATCATCGCTTTATGTGACGTTAATCAAAATGCAGTTCTCATTAAAAGAGATCTGATCAACGTCTTTTGTCATGTGTCGATAGCAACATCAGATCACTGACTGCTCGATTTCTTCTGAGAAAATAAGTACTGAATAGATCGCTTTCTTCTCTTCAATCTACGCACGTCATTATATCTGTTCAATCTTTTCGCTAAAGATCTTTGCTGAATGCTCATAGTTACTCTGCAATGAGACTCAATAATACACTATTTGAATGACTTTCTAGTCATACAAGTGAACATGATCGAAGCTCATAAATATGAAAGCGATTTCAATGATCTGTGCGCTCAGTTAAAGTTTATCGTTAATCTTAAAAAGAATTTTATTGACATCACGTGTATCTTTTTGAGCATTGAGCTTGACTCAATCAATATGATGACTCGTCTATCATCTGACAAGCATCAGAAGACAATTCAGCTCATCAACAGCACGCTTACAAAAAGCTCTTTATCATACGAGAAGCTACAGATGCTATTAAACTTTCTGTCATTTGCTGCAAAGATTGTAATTTCTGAAAGAGTCTTTCTCAGATGACTGTTCAACGACTTAATCATCATCAAATCACGCAAGCAGCGCATTAATTATTCAATGCAACAAGATCTACTATGATAAAAGATGTTTCTTTCAAAGTGAAATGATGTACATCTGCTTCGAAAACGTGAATTCAGACATTCTCTATATCTCTGAATCAATGCTTCAGATCTGCACGACATGAGAGACTACTGTCTGCTTCATTCAAGTCTATCATCAGCTGCTAGTTAACCATTTTCTAATCAATTTAACATGCGCTTGAGTGACAAGCATATCAATGTCAAAGAAATGACGACTGTTCTTCATGCTTTAACAGCATGACTTCTTGTTTTTGCGAAATGCAATCTCATTATATATGATGACAACGTAGCTGTTGTCGTCAACATAAACAAAATCTTCATACGCGAAGAGACAATGCTGCATCTGCGACGAATAATCTTACTGACGACTGCGCACGATATCTGCATACATGCTCTGTGAATTTCAACTCATGAAAATTGTTTAACTGATTTGCTTTTCAGAGTAAAGTTTAGTACTATTGCTGACGAATTTTCTCAGCTAGCTACACTTCAATCAATCAGCGTGAGTTATTGAGCTTCTGATACAGCGAGATCTCTCTTAATCGCTCAGCAGTCAGATATTTTTGATGAGATCTAACGACGTTCATCAGAAATATCTACGATACAGCAAAAAAAAGCTACTTCATGTTCTGCTTCTTAATCATCAAAGTCAAATATTCAGCTTCAATCTCAAATCTGATCAGCTGATCAGCGAATCTAGATGACAAAATGATCAAAGTCAAAATAATTAAGATTTATCTCATCGATCTATGATCACATCACATTGACGTTGAATATTCTGATATCAAGATTGAGACATTTCATCATTCTACATTACAGCGAATCATAGTTGAAATTCGAAGACTTCAAGATGATGATCAGACTCGTAAGCGAAAATCTATAACATAAGATCTACTGCTACTATTACTACGTCAATTTGATCAATCTATCATTGAAGAAACAACATGACATGCGTCATTTTGCCTGACGTTTGCGAACTTTCTGCGCATGAGTGAGTTCACATGAAGTCAATTGAATAAAACATCTGACTTCAAACAGTGACATCTAACTAGAAGTTCAATTATCTTTCAGAATGATTCTTTGCAACTCACTTTATTGAGCTTCAAAATTGACTCTTTCAGACGTGAAGTCACATTGATCATCGCTGTCATCAACGACGAAGCGTGCGTTAAGAACTCACTCGTCAATCTGTTTTCAAAGTTCTCTGCATCTCTGCTGATGTCTCTGTTTGATTCAGAATATTCATACATGCAAACTCACGTCATCAAGATTCTGCGTAGAACGCTAGTCACACTAAGCATAGAAGATTGCTACTTGAATCACTTCTTTCGTCGAGATGCTGCTATCTCAGCTCGTCAAGCAGAGCTTTTGAAAAATGAAATTCAGCTGCTAGAGAGATGAAAATTCAACAGCTATCGCTTATATATTGAAGCTCACTCTACAGTATCTCGCACTAAGTCTTCGCGTAAATCGCGAAAACATGTTAAATCGCGTACCTTCAAAACAACTCATCTTCTTCAACTACATTCATCATGTTTAAAAGATCTTCATTAACTTCAATTTCTGATAACAAGACTTCTAGAAAGAAGCTTTCTTTGCTCGTCAAAGATGAAATATCAGAACAAGCTAAATTAGATCTTACACTCACTCAAATAGCACGAAGTTTGAACGTTCTCTCAAGCATCGTTCGAAGCGTTTTGAGAAGACTTCAAACAACACTCTTCGAAGTTAATAAATTCAGATCAGAAAGACTCTTATCAATCACTTCTCGAGCAGCTAGAGTACTGTTACGTCAGTTACGATCGAAGTCTAAAATTATCTGAAGACAGCTGAAAACGAACATCGGGATCAATTTGAACGCGAGAACTCTCAACGCAACACTACGAGCTCACGAAATTTCTCACTGACTAGCTCTTAAGCGATCGAAATTAACACCTGAAGCTGCTCTGCTTCGGTTAAAATGGGCTAAAAATCATAAAGATTGAATCGTGAATCAATAAAGAAAAGTCATTTGGTCGAACGAGGCATTCGTGGCTCGAGAATCAGGTAAAACATCAGAATGAGTGTTTAAAACTCGCAAACAGAAATAAGATAGGAATAAAGTGATGGAAATTTTCAATGAAAAGATCTTTTTCATTATGATTTGAGAAGCTTTTTGAGGTTCTGAAAGATCGAATTTATACCTGCTCGATCGAGACTTCGAATTCAAAAAACACGACTATTCAGTCGTCTTCTACATTCAGATTTTGAAATACAATTTGACTGACATATGAAAATCAGAACTAGTGTTCATGCAGAATAACGCTTCGATACATAGAGTCAGAAAATCGAAGCTTTGATTTCAGGAAAATGATATAGAAGTCATGAAGTGACCTTCGTACAGTCTCGATTTGAACCCAACCGAAAATCTCTGAGCTCTACTGAAGAAGAAAGTCTATAAAGTCTATTCGAATTTGAATTCGCTGAAGAGTAAAGGCGATGAAGCTGAAACTCAACTGTTTCAGATTTTACAGAAGGTCTGAAGAAACATACGAAAGAAGATAATAGAGAGGCTAATTTTCAGTATGCCACGCAGATGTGAAGCTGTAATTATAGCGAAGGGCTGGCATACTAAATATTGATTGAGAAATTATAGATCATATACTATCAAATAGTTAGTTCAAATATTGAAGTTTCTCAGCTGAATTTGATGATTCAATGATTGATGCAGATGAGATGATGATTTGGTTGAGAAGCGCACGCGAAGACTTAGTGCGAGGTACTGTAGCTACATACTAAATGTCTCTAGAAGACATCAAAGATAATCACATTCAATCAGTTGACTAAAATCAGAGTTCTCGTTGATCTCGATACTTCGCATCGACGTTTCTGAGATTTGAAAGTGCTTGACATCTCAGAGCGACTTTCGAAACAAATTTTAGCTTCGAAGATCGTCAGAGATCATCGAGTTTGCTCAAACATATATAATATATATTCGTTCAAACGAAGATGATGCTCAATAGAAGATTCAGCTTGACTGAAGACTATTGATAAGCGAAGATAACTAGTCGACTTGACTCGATCAATGTTGATCGCTAAAGAACAAGAAGATTAAGCAGAAAAAAGAGAATAAATAGGTCGTTCTCTCTTCTGTTTCTTTCATCATCTCTTTCTGTTTCTTCATTTCTTAGAATTCAGCCAGAAACGCGCTTTTGTCTCACTCACTCACTTCATAGACTCAGTCACTTAGATAAAGAAAGTGCTTGACATCTCAGAGTGACTTTCAAGGCAAATTTTAGCTCTGAAGATTATCAGAGATCATCGAGTTTGCTCAAACATATATAATATATATTCATTCAAACAAAGATGATGCTTGATAAAATTCTGAGAATTCTTCGTTTTTCGGACTATCAGTTGAATTCACATCGATGTCAATGCTCATGTTGACAAGACGTTTGATGTCTGTCATGTTTAGATAAGCTAATCGTTTATATCATTGACATCATAATGTCTTGACTGACTCTGTTCTGCTTGTCAGAGTAACTGATCAAGAATTTGAAGAGTTGATTTGTTATGAATTAGACACGATAGTCTATTGTTTCTATTGTTCTATTGTTTCTATTGTGGCCGGCTACTAGCTTACTATCTATGACGACGCACTAGAGTCTTTAGCGGCGCGCTAGTCGAGCTTAAACCTGACGTTGACTCAGGTTTGCTCTTTATCTTTACCATTAATACGAATACTATTGCTTGCTCTATAGACACCTCAACAAATGATAGCATCAATCAATGATTAATTCAGTTGTCTATCAAATCTAGAACTAGGTCTTTTCAGTCAAGCTCAGTCAAGCACTTCTACAATCTCTTCGTACTAGTAGCAATCTCTACGTCAAGCGAACTTCTACGAATTCTTCGCATCAGACAAGCTGACTTCATTTGAACCGTTTGACATTGTCAAAGCAGTCTTCTCTATTGACGCTTTTCTTCGAGCAGAAAATCAAGATTATTCTAAAGAAAGCTCGGAAGAAATTCGACTTACTGTTCAGAGTATAGTAACTACAAATCTACGATCAGTTACCATACGTCGATCTATCGATCGTACTACTCAACGAACTAATTTCTTAGAGTCGTCATCATTTTCTGAGCTTTGAGCTGTTGATAGACTCGTCTTTCTACGTTATCTTCGAACCTTTCTTCAGAGTACGATTGAGTATCATACCTCTCAAACTTACAAAAGCTTTCTTCCCACTCTTTCTGATCAACAGAGTGATGAACAGAATTCTCAGGAAAGCAATTCAACCACATCGAAACGAGCTTCTATCGATAAAACTTCGAAGTCATCGACTTCACAACATAATCGTTTTCGAGAGGCTCGAGAGAAGAGCATCGATTCACTATCTAGAAAATCACCTTCTCTATGACGTCGTCAACGCATCATTTCAGATATCATCATCGAACAAAGTCGACGTTCTTTCATTATTATCGATTCTACAAGAGAAACATCGACGAAGAAAACAATATTCAGCCAACTCTTGAAAGCTGATCGCTCGAGAGTCGAACTCAATCATCTTGAAATGACAGCTCTCTTCAACGAAGCTCAAATGACAGCACTTCGAGTCATGATGCAAGAGGTATTTCAGTCTAATATCATGAGAAAAGATGATCATGAGAAAAGATGATCATGAGAATAACACAGGTGATAACGATGATAACAGTGATAGTACAGGTGATGAATCGAGATCTGATTTCAACTCTCAGTGAAGAGAGCGTTGAAACTCATCAAATATTGGGTTCTTTGATTCTCACTACGAAGATAGTGATAATTTCAAGTCAGAACTCATGATTCATATCGGCAAGAAGACTATTTTTCGAGATGTTCACCTGTTCAATGAAAGAGTTAAAGATATTGCTGTCATCAAAAGCGAAAAAATGATAGCTGAGAACTTGTATACTTGTCTGCAAGACATTGCACTGAAATGGTATGTTTCTGAACTCACTGACATGAAGAAACGTCTTCTCAAGCTCTCGCTCGAAGAATGACATCGAGCTCTATTGTCTCGATTCAAGAAATCTTCGGCTGCAGCTCTCATTATTATAACGACTGAGAAATACACTATAATCGATGCTCATCGACGAGGAGAGCTTCGTGAATACGCTCAGATTATTCTTCGCGAGATCAAATCTGCAAAAATGACTTCTACCTATAATCAGTTGTTTCTGATTTACAATGAAATTGATTTGAAACTTCGAAGAAATCTGAAATCTTTCAAGTCAAAGACAACGATAAATGCATGACTTCAGCAGTTAGATAGGTATAAAGAAATGTGGTTTGATCTGATTATGAGAGATAGAGAACGCAGTTTCGATAACGAACGATCGTCTAACAATATTTCTAACATAGCTGCTAACAAAGATCGCAATCAACGAGAAAATAGAGATCGATCAGATAGTCGAAACACAGGTCAGTATAGTAGTAATTTTCAGCCGAATTTTCAGCGACAGTTTCAGAGCTACGACTTTCAGAATCAAAAAGCTTCTTATCAATCTTTTTTGAACAATTCAGCTTATCAGTCTAATTAGTCTGTACAATCAAGTGCATTGTCAGCTTCTCGTCAGTCATTATTACTGATCGAAGAAAACAACGGCAAAATTTCTTTCACAAGCGGGTCAGATTCGATCTCTTCTCGCTATCAAAACAATCGATGATCGTTTCAAAGATCTCAAAAGACTTATCTCGTCACAGTGATCAACGAGAACGTCGAGAAGAAAAGTCTGAATGAGACATATGATTGATCTGCAGAATCTTATCACGATAATTCTATTAATGAGCTAGAAGAGATCTATTATCAAGGCATATCAGACGATTATGCTGAAGGCACTCTAGAAGAAGAAACTGATCAGAATCAGAATGAGAATGTAATGAATGCAGAATTCGTGACATCAACTCTGAGAAAACTCAAAGCTGTCTGTCGTCAGTGTAAAGCTGAGTTCTCGTTCAACAGTAGACTTCATGAACATCTCAGACATATCAATTTTCAATGCAAAACAGCTTCTTCGACTTCACGAATCAGTTCTGCAGTATCGAAACTTTCGAAATCTTCGAAACTTTCGAAATCGATAATTCTCGTTGAAATATTCATGATTTCATTCGAAATCTTATCAAAAGATAGAATTCTAATTCAATTCACAGCTAAATCAGTTGAAGAAACTGACTATGCTTTTCGAGAATGAAAATACGCAACATTCAAAGTCTCATGATGCACTAAGAATAGTGCTGAGTATGATGCTTGCGCTGACATCAAGTGCACGATGTCTCTGAAAGACAGAGAGTTTATTAAGTCAATAACATCGAATTTCGCTACTAAAGTTCGAAAGTTGGCATTTTCTATTTCGATTCGAGATATTGAAAATAAGATTCATAACTTGAATGAATATATCTTGATGAACGACTTCATCAAAGAAACACTGTCGAACAACACTTCAGCTGTCGCTTTCTTGCAAAGAAAAGTTTATCTGATGAACGATCTCAAGATGAAAATGCTTATTGACATTGACATTCTGAGTTCGAAGCGAATTCAATTAAATTTGAATGCTCGAATCTTGCAAATAGATAGTTGTCAAGACATCATCGTCAAAATAAATATTGTCACTCGAAAAGAGATAAATCTAAAAAGAATAGTAAGATCTCGAGGCAAGATCATTGTGTCATCTCACGTCTTTCTGAAGATTTCAATCAAGGTTAAAAATATATCAAAGAATTGAAACTTTATATTTGAATCAGACTATGATCAGAATATGAAAGATCAAGACGATCTTTATGCTCATATTGTTGATGTCTCGCTTTTCTTTGTGCAGCTACGAAATGACATCGATCAATTTCTTACTATACAGAGGCATGTCAGATTGAGAATCATCACAAAATACGATGAAAACGATTGTTTTCTCGTCAATTCGATAGACAATCACCTTGCGACCACTGAATGAAAGCACAAGAGAGCTTCATGAAAAAAGTCAATCGACGTAGCAATGCTAGTCGTCACATTCGCATTGAGCGAACTGATCAAAAATACTTCTACTATCGAACGAACTCTATCTAACGAAATCATCATCTTCGATAATGATTCTATCTTCGCTCAGATATCGAATGTAACGACTTTCTATTCGAAAGTTTGAACTGATCAAGGCACTATCATAGATGTTTCAGAAAGAAACTGAATGTCAATTACGCTTAAATCAGAAGCAACTTTCGAACAAAAAGCATTCAAGATTTATTCGCTCAGCATCAAAGACAAAGATATGATTGATAAAATCTTTGATAAGCTACATACTCAAGGCAAGCTATCATGAACTAGTCAACCTATCTTCTTTCAGTATTCAGTCTTTGTAGTATGAAGTATCACATCAAGCGAAGAACGCAAGAAAAGAGTAGTAGTAGACATACGAGATCTCAACAAGATCATCATTTCGAACAGTTATTTCATGTCACTTCAGACGAACATAATCATCGCAGTGACAGAATGTCAGTATATCTTCGTCGTGAACGCGCAGAGATACTTTCATCAATGACAGATGAGAGTAGCTGATCGAAATAGACTTACTGTAGTAAGTCATAAAGAGCAGAAACAATTCTCGATGACGATAATGAGATTGAAGAATTCATTCTCATATGTTCAACGACAAATCAATAAAATTCTTCGATCTCATCGAGTCTACGCTAAAGTCTATATGAACGACATTGTAATCTTTTCACATACTTTAGAGAAACATCTAAAGCATCTTCATGTCATTTTCAGTCTGTTCAAATGATTACGCATATGTTTGACATTTACGAAATCTTTTCTCGAATATTCATCGATATTTCTTTTAGAACAGAAGGTGAATGAATTTGAGCTGACTACATTGACGGAAAAACTGATCGTCATCAGCTCGTTTCGATTCTCTCAGTCTCTTAAGAAATTGAAAACGTACATCGAATTGACAGAATATTTATGTAACTATGTGTCATACTATGCACAGATGACAGAAGCATTACAAAAGCGCAAGACTGCTCTTTCTAAAGAAGTATTCAAGGGTCTTGATAAGACTCGAAAGTCAAAAACATCACGAATTTTCCTGAGCAATTTTACAAAGAAAGAACTTGCTTTCTTTGAGCTTTTGCAAAAGCAGTTTAGAAAGCTCAGTGTGTTAACGCACTACAATTCAGACCTTTCGCTCTATGTGAATCTTGATGCTTTCAAAGTCTATGACTTTGAAGCAATAGTGTATCATATAATGAACGAGAAATCACGCTCAATTCTCTTCTTAAGTAGGGAATTAAATTTCGTCGAAAAGAACTACTGATCTACAGAACTGAAGATAGTCAACGTAGTCTGAGTAGTACGTCAGGTTCGTCATATGATCGAATTCATGAAGAGACCTTCAATCACAGTGTATACTGATCACTCGGCCACGATTTCTATTGCGCGTCAGATCTCTCTGTTCTTCTTCAATACTGACAAGCTAAATCTAAGACTCGTACGAGCTTCTCAGTACTTGTTCACTTTTGAATTGAACATAAGATACAAATCAGGAAATAAGAATCTGATATCAGATGCTCTCTCTCGCCTACTAAGAGAACGCAGTTTCGAGAATGCATCAAGTATTGAAATCGAAGAAATACTCGAAACCTTGCATACAGCAGTGAAAGATCTCGATTGCACTTACGTATTTGCAGTCTTCTTGATAGAAATGTCAGCGAACTTTCGTCAACGACTATTAGAGACTATGAACACAGATAAGCGTTGAAAGAATATCATACTCAATATAAAAGCAGATAGCATGAAAGCATTGTCTCGAGAAGTCTATTTTGATATCAAAGACGATCTGCTCTATCACATCGATCAGAATATGAAATCAAGGCTGATGATTTCAAAAGCGCTTGAGAGAGAGATCTTTGAACTGACTCATCAATCTCATCATGTCGACTTTCATCAAACGTATCAGCATGTGACAGAATTCTTGTATGTTAGAAAGCTATCGATCAGACTGCGAAGATTTATCGAACACTGCTCAGACTGTCTTCTATATCAAACTAGAAGACATCAGTCGTACGAAGAATTACAGCTCATTAGAATCATGAACGTTTCTTTTCACATCATCACTATGAACTTTGTTATGACGTTGTCAATCAGTCAGAAAGAATATAATTGTCTACTGACTATAATCGATAAATTCTTCAAGCGAGTGACTATGATATCAGGAAAAGCAACGCATATTGCTGAACAATGAGCACATCTAGTTCTGAAAAGGTTGCAAGTAGTTGATTGAGACATTTCAGCCGCAATCATCAATGATAGAGATTCAAAGTTTATGTCTGACTTTTGAAAGATGACATTCAAGAAGTTGAGAACATCTATACTGATCAGTATCGCCTATCATTCTCAAACGAATGAGCAATTCGAACGCACAAATTAAACGATAGAAATTGCGCTTAGATTTCTTCTTTCGAGCATCGAAGATGCTCTATGATCGTCTCTTTTATCGACATTACAGACTGTCTTCAACAACTCAGAGATTGCTACCGAACATTTCTCGAATGAGGTAGTTTATGACTTCAAAACTAGAGAGATTTCAGGCCTTATTCAATCAAGAGAAAACCTCGACATGAATTATGTCGCTGAAAGATCAATCTATCGCTCGGAAGCTACAGACGTCATTTCTTTTGTCGCAGGCAAAGTCAAAGCCTGATACGATAAGAAACATAAGTCAATGATTTTAGAAGAAGAAAGTTTCGCTTTTCTACGCTTGCATCGTGAATATCATCTTTCAGATCATCTCTCTCGAAAATTAATTCAGCAATATTGCGAACCTTTTTGAATACAGCGAAGAGTGAGTAGACTAGCATATAAAATGAAACTATCTGCGCACTGAAGAATTCATCCTGTTATCTTCATAGCACAGTTAGAATCAGCATCGAAAGAAGCGAACTCATATAATCGATCACGATCTTCTCATTCGAATTCTATACTTGTTGAAGGTGATATCAAGAAATGAGCCTCTTACGAAATCGACAGGTTAGTCAACAAACGCTTGCGACGCTACGGAAGAGAATCAGTCATTAAAGAATATCTGGTTAGATGAAAAGAATATGAGTCAGAATACGATGAGTGGTATGACGAAGATCTGCTGAATAACGCCTCTGAGCTAGTGATCAACTACGATATCGCTCATCCGAAGTCTAATACACGCGAACGTCGTGAAAGGGGTAGAATTTCCGAGATGGTTTCGAATAAACGTTTTCTTGACGTTTATGTTTAACATTGACAAGAGCGTCGATTGCTTCTTCTAGAGAGGAATATTATTATGAATTAGGCACGATAGTTTATTGTTTCTATTGTTCTATTGTTTCTATTGTGGCCGGCTACTAGCTTACTATCTATGACGACGCACTAGAGCCTTTAGCGACGCGCTAGTCGAGCTTAAACCTGACGTTGACTCAGGTTTGCTCTTTATCTTTATCATTAATACGAATACTATTGCTTGCTCTATAGACATCTCAACATGATTGATGTATTCACGAAATATGCTTTCACATCATTTCTCAAGTCGATGAGAACGACGACATTCTTTGAACTCATAAATTGAAATTTGTTGTTCTTTATACTACATGTATATTCTTTGACTTTCATCTGATTGACTGACATCAAATAATAGTGTAGTTCTGAACAGTGATAAACATTGATTAGTCGAATTTTGATTGATTGATTATTCAGCAAAACGTCAATTATAATTGAATCTTTCTCAACAATGAGTACTGTCTCATTATTTGCAGTAACAATGCTGTTATCAATGATCTTTTGATATGACTGTTCATCGAACAAGTCTATATTATAGCAGACATGATTCTCAGCTTCGCTGTCTATTCATCAGACATCTGTGTGACTGTCAGCTCAACAGACAATCTTCATTGTTCTGACTATTTTGACTTCAAAGCTTGTTTCAAAGTCATCTTCTTTGATCAGGTTCTTTCTATTCTGATAAGACTTTCATTCATTTAAACAAAGATTCAAATGTAGATGTGAACAGTTCTGTTCGCTGTGATCTTCTTGCTCGCAATGAGCGCATTTCTTCAATCTCTTTCGAAAAAACTTCAACTTCTTGTCATCAAACTGAGCTATCATACTTTTGAAGCTGAAGTTCTTCTCTTGATTTGATCGTTTGTCATGATCGACTAGAGCGATAGTCATATCATTGATTAATAGTTCAAATTTATTGATCTTGATGCTCTGTATCAGATCGAAAATGTATGATTCTAGACTTTCGTTGAGATCTAGAAGAAAAAGATTGCTCAGCATTCACAATTCTACTGTTTTTTCGATGTCTGCACACTTGATAACGACTTGCTTAAGTGAGTCTGCATAGTTCTGAATGAATTTGAAATTCGATTGCTTTGATTGAGTCAGTTCTTTGATTGTCAGAAATAGAATGATCAAATTCAACTGCTCATATTGAGTCTTCAGAATAAATCACATTTTAGTGATGTTATCTGCTTTGAATATATGTATTCTAAGTCTCTTTTCGCAGCTGAAGTCAATTATATCGCTGACTCTGTCGTTTCTATCTTTTCAATGTTGAACATCAGTGATATGCTTCTTTTTATCTGTTGTTGAGACGTCGAATGATAGTGATGCCGATTTCTTCAGCTTTCTTGAGATGATCATTCAGAGATCTTTGACTTTCAAGACATTGATTATATTCTTCTTTCATGACTCATAGTTCTTGCTTCTCTTTAGCTTAGAAATTTGATAGATCTTTGAATCTTTCATTGTTGTATGATGATTGAAGTATGAAAGTAGTTCTAGAAATTTAGTCGAAAGGGAAAATTTCGCCTTTTAATGACAGTGAGTTCGATGCTTCTGTTCTTTGTTATTTTTCCGATAGCGAAATAGCTAACCTGAGCTCATAATCTGTTGATATACGAGAACACGAGAATAGAAAGGCATATAAATATATTTGACTGAACTATCTAGTAGATAAAGCATACAAATAAAGAATGAAGAAAAGAAGTGAGCGAAGAATAAATACTCATTCACTAACGTCGAATTAATACGAAGATTGCTTCATCGAATCAATGCAAAGATTTCTAATCACAGAGATAATAGTACTGTTTTCTGTTTTCAACAGAGATCTTGCACACTATGATCGAGAACAAGATCATTGACAGCGTGACAACTGGTGTCAGGTCAGATAAGGTCGAATTGATTCAAATTATTGCAAAGAATACTAATGCATGAAGTCTGACAAGTCACTGCAATGCATTCATAGACTCATAGTGAATAGTTCGAGCTTTGTGAAGGCTGCAAGAAGTCAAAATTAGCGATGAGAATGAGAAAGTCAATAAAAGAAGAATTTGAGCTATTGCTGATATAGAGTCGAGACATGATTCAATAAGTCATCATTGAAAAACTGTCTCTACAGATTGAAGATCAAAGAAACTTGAGAATTCAAACAAAAGCATCACAGCTTTGACATTTAACACAGAAGTCGAAGAGCGAACATGAGATCATTGCTACATTAGACGTTACAGATCAGCAGCGCATGATAGACTTTCAAAACGAGTACAACAATTTAGTTTCACTCAGCACAAGCATCGAGCAGAACTGCTGTGTTCAGACATACATGCATAGTTGATGTTCAGATAAGAAGATCGAGAAATGTCACATCAACAGAAATCATTCATTTTATTTTCTTGATCATTAATTCATCATCTTTAGTCATGAGCATATACTTTGTATGCAGATAAGATCATTGATCTTCATGAAATTAGAATTAATCAATTCGTTTTCTGAGTCGTTTTGCAATGAATGCTCGATGAAACTACTTAAATCATGTCGCTCAATGTTTTGATGATCATGCTTGCTCAAAACTTTTGACAATGTTGTCTTCATGTTCTTCACGTAAGACTCAAGATGCAATCTGCAAATCATCTTTGAAATTAGAATCAATCAAGTTGTTTTCTGAGTTGTTTTGATTCAAGTCAATGTATATTTTGAAGAGATGAATGATTGAGAGTGAAGAGTGTTCATGTACTATTAGTGATGCTCTTAAGTACAACGACAACATTTATTGTAGTGACGCTTCATACTATAATTCTGTCTTTAAATAAGTCTTTGTAGATATATATAATATACGCAAAAAGAAGAATCGACATATGTGACATAAGCGACGAAAGCGACGAAAGCGAGATTCAGTTCAGCGTATATGAACAAACACAGATTTTATCAACAAAAGCGAAATTTAGTTCAGCAACATATGAATGAATGCAGATTTTATCAACAAAAGCAGAACTCAGCTCAGCGAAATCAGCTTAAATTCAAATTTTATTCGACTTTAAGCGATGAATGTCACTTAAGCTAAATTCTAAAATTTAGTTCACTTTACAAACTGTTGATGTAATTGTTCTTTACTGTTATTTCATTAAGATCATGATAGTTCATGCATAAACAATGACTTTCGTTCAACTTTTTTACAAATAACACAGATGCTTCTGTAGAATTACTTGATAAACAAATTCATTTCTTCTCTAGCGCGCTGTCTAGATAGTCTCGTATCACAATGAGTTCATCTCATGTCATTTTATAAATAGACTCGATGCAAGACATTTTGTTCTTCATTAGATCAATAGAATGTTTCATCTGATCATGCATGTTCAAACTATCAGAAAGAATTTCAGAAAACACTTTCTTGAAATCTTGAATAGCAAAGAATATCTTTGATTCTTCAGTTTGAAGCGCATTACATTTCGCAGTCTGATGATCTGCATTCTGCAATAAGTCATCTGTAGATAGCAGTTGATAAAACAGAGTTACATAAGTCTTTCTTCTTCTTTTAGCTGTGAGCATTGTCAGCTCAACAAATTTCAATGTCTTGCACAGACTAACTTGTATTTGCTTTGCATGCTGAATGCTGTTTCTTTTTGCCTCAGTTCTCAGACGTGTCAACGTTGCTAAGTCTCTTCGAATTAGCGCTTTCGCTAAGTCTCTTTGAGTTAACGCTCTGCTAACTTCGCAGCATACAAGCGACACGTCTGAGTGCAAATCTCTGTAAGATAGATTGATCTGCGTTAATTTGAAATAATATTGAACTTTGTCATCATCTTATTTAATTCAGACGTAATTTACAGTATTAATGAGATATTCACGTATTTTAAGTCTGCATCATTAATCTTAGCAAAAGCGCATTTAACAATGAGTTGAGTGTCGTCTTTTGATTGAAGTGTGATTGATCTACAAAGTGAGCAGAACTTAAACATTTCATTAAGCTCATAATACAATAAGAAAAGAAAGATCTTTCATGTTTAGCAACAGATACTATTCTACAAAGTCACGAAGTGAAAGAATGAAGTGATCAAAGAGAGCTTCACATTGCTATCAAAACTGCTATCTAGAGAAAATCTATTGACAAAACTGCGTGACACGCATTTGTCATTTGAACACATCTTCAATTTCAAGTTGAGTCAAAGATGTTGTCTTACTTAAAATCAGCTTGATATTGAATTACAATCTTGAAGTCAATCTTGAACTCAAATTCATCACACTTGAACTTCTTGAAGCTCGATTGAATCTGATACAGATTCGCATCTAAACTCTTCTTGTTCATCATGTAATGTAGCTCTCTTCATCACATATAATAGTAGACGACTTCAGTCACTACTTTTTTATCAATGTCGATATCATTGACTAGCATTTTCTTCTTGTGTGCGTGTCTCAGAGAAACGCAAGTTGCGCGAATCATCTTCGCGCTATCAAAATCGACGAAATATCTCTTATGCAACTTCTTGATCGCAAAAGTTGACAGAGCTATGATCGCAGTATGATCATTCAAGCGAATCTCGAATTGAAAAACTTCATCATCAAGAACAGTTCAAGACAGCTTAGAGTTTATGTACAAAGTGAAATCATCATACTGACTGAATGATTTGAATCTGCTCATGACAGAGTGCTTGACGTTCTGTTTAACTAAGTTGAACAGAACATAGTGATCTGTATGAAAGTTGCACAGAATTGTGAATGAGTTACGCGAAGAGTTATTAGTGTGACGCTTCTTGAGATGAATCTTCTTCTTGAAATTCTTCTTTTCATCACTTGAGACAGTCTTGTGATAATGCTTCAACTCAGACTTCAATCTTGACTCTGTCTTGACTGTTTTGAGATTAGATGATTTCTTGATCGTTCTCATTTCACGTTTTTTCATGATCTTCTTCTTCTTGTTGATCAATGTGATCTTGCTCTTCTCAGCGTTGAACACATCATCATCAGACTCATCTGAAATCTCATTATTGATCTCATTATTGAATTCTTCGTCTAAATCTCTCTTGAATTTCTCAGAATCTTCGTTGATCTTCTTGTGCTGCTTGCGTTTTTGATGCATTCTCTTCTCTTTATTCTTCTTATCACTATCGACCTCATTATTGAATTCTTCGTCTAAATCATTCTCGAATTTCTCAGATTCTTTGTTGATCTTCTTATGCTGCTTGCGATTTTTGAGCATCTTCTTCTCTTTATTCTTCTTATTTCTCATTTCATTAACTGTCAAATCATCATTATCTTTCATCATTATGTTTGTCTCAATTTCTCAATAATCAGTCTTATAAGTTACAGTCTTCTTCTCAATCTCTGTCTCTTTTTTCCTTGCATTCTTGAGAGTTTTATTCACAACTTTCTTAGTCACATTCATCAAGATCTTTTCATTCTTCTCAACGAGCTTGAAGAATTGAGATGTATCAACAGTATGAAAAGCGCTGATGAGACTATTCAAAGAGAACATAGTCTTGAACACTTGAGAAAGTTCTGCATCATTTTCAAGTTCATTTGACTGAGCAGAATCAGAAGCTACATGAGAAGACACTTTCTGAATGAAATAATCAGTGAACGATAATGATTAATTGACAAAGCGAAGATACTTATCTTCTCAGCATCAAGTATCATGTCATTCTCAATGTTCATGATGATGAAGTAACTGTAAGACAAGATAATTGTATTTGAGCAGTCAAGAATTACTAGCGAGTTGAGAAAGAATTTGAATGAATTCATGTGTCAGAAACTACAAGAACTTAAAGATTTTTTGAAGATTAAATTTAAATGTGCGCTGAAATTCAAAGAAAGAGATTTAAATATAAAGCTGTTCTAATAAAAATATTTTCTAACAGAATGATAGAAATATTTTATCTCTTACTTCTGATCTCTTAATTGACTAACTCGCTCAATCACTTAATGCTTTTCTTCTATTTTTTAAACATCTTTCAAAATTTTATTGTTCTGAGAACTATTGATATAAATCATCATACAATGAGATCTATTCTGTTGTTGTTGTTGTGATTGTTGTTTTTGTCATTGTCATTGTTGTCGTTGTTGTTATTGTTTCTTTTAATATTATTCTTCTTACTAACTAACACATTCACTCATCATGTTGTTGTTGTTAATTTTGTTGATCTTCATCTTGCTCTGTCAATCTCGTTTCTCTCTTTTCATCTCATTGACATGTCTGCTCAATTGATCTTTTCTAGTCGTGTCATTCAACAGATTGCTTCTCATAATTCACTCTGACTATCTCTTTAATTCACTCGCTTTATCTGTTGAATGTCATTTCTCACTCTTAAGCTTATCATTCAGTCTAAATAGTTATGTCAGATGCAGTTGCATCAATGTTGTTTGAGATTTCTCAAGATGCTTCGAAAGAAGATGTCATGATTGTAGTCAATATCTCGATGAAGTATCTTATCAGCAGCATGATGATTAGATCAGAAGCAGATATCAGAAATATGACAAATAAATGAATCATTGCACAAGATGAAATCACTGAGCAATTCAATGAGCTGCGAAATCTCTTTCAGACTGTTGAAGAGAATTTGAAATTCATGAACGAGATTTTATCGAAGATCTGAACTGTCTTGTTGAACAGAGAGATTTGAAGGGTAAAATTTTTCACACAGATTGAGACACTGAAAGTCATTGACATCTTGCTATTGAAGAAACTTCGTCAGCGAGCGTTGAGCAATCGAAATCGTAAAGAGAAGTATGTGCATCTGATTAAAACGAGGTGAAAAGACAACGTTGATGACTGATCATTCAATCGACTGAGAGAAAACTATCTCGATGCAATGATGATGATATCTAAACGATACAATTTTAAGAAAGCAACAATAATGATTATTCAAGTCACTGTGACTAAACTTTGAAAAATAAAGAGTGATTGAAAATCAATGCGTCAAATCATTACTAGCGACTGACAGAACTTGAAAAGAATGAATCGCGATATCGCAATTAAGCTATTGATGAAGACAACGTCATCAAGTGAGAAATTAATTGCTCTTGAATTGAACTTGCTAAGATTAATTTTTTCAAAACATGAAACATTCAATGAAGTTTCTTTGTCTCGAAAATGAATATGATATGTTAATTGAAAGAATAAAGACGAGATTGAATGAAACAAGAAAGACAGCAATATGACGATCAATGCTGATGAAGTTGTGAGATCAACGAGTGACAGCGACAGCGATAAAGAGATACTAAACGAAGAAGTACTTGATGAAATGTATGAGAATGATGAGTCAATTGAAGAAACTTTAGACTGTAAATGCAGCGAGATTCTTAAGACGATATTGAAGAAAGTTTGCAGAAAGTTATTCACAGTCGTTGACATGATGAATGAGATGAAGTGTATCAACACACTGAAAATCTTTGTGAAGACAGATCTTGAAGAAACTAGTCTGATGCATGTTTGTCATAAACATCTTCTTCGTCTTGCTGATCACTTCAATCTACAAGTCAAAATGCTTAATTCAGCTGAGTTAAGAAATTGACTGTGTCAATGTTGAAAACATCGCAGCGATCTGATTGCATTCAAGACGAGTTTTCAATCTACACTATGATGATGTCTAAAGTCAAGATCATGAATTGAGAGTGATGATCATGATGTATATGCAAAATGTTTTATCAAATCAAGTTTCTTAAAATCATCTGAATTCGATTGAGCAAAAGCAATCATCAACGAGATTGCAGAGTCTTCGACATGAGACAACTGAGTTGAGACAGAAAATCTGATCGTGAAAAATGTTTTTAGTTGATTGTGAAATAAGATGATGATTGAAGAGTTCTACGAGTTCAAGATTGAAAACTTGATCGAAGAAGAATTTGATCTATATCTTTATCATCAGTGTGAACGAAATGAACAGTCAAACAAAGACTGACTTCAAACTATGTACTTCTTTTTGACTCAGCAGATCATTCGTCAGAATTTACAGTACTGAGCTTTATACATCTGTCTGCAATCAGATTGAAAGATACATCTAGTTTTCTATCTCTACTATGCAAAGTATGCTCAGATCGATGATGCAACATACTTTAGACATATTGATATGAATATATTGAAGTACATCGAAAGTGATCACGAAGCAAATATCATTCAAGATTCAGTTTCACTTGATGATGAGAATATTCATGAATGCACGAAGCTTGTATCTGATTTTCATAATTATATCATTGACTGATGAGCGAATGTGTGTTTTCGTGAACGAGTCATGAATGAGAAATTATGAATCTCAGATGACATCTTAATCTATGACGACTTTGTTTCTGTTTCATGTTGACGTGATAATGTTCAAGTGATCAGATCTGAAATATCTCATGAGTCAACTTCTGATTATGATGAAACTGTGTGAAAAATCGTGCTGTCTTGATTCGTAAGAATGTGTGAAGATGAAGAGACACTCAACAATGAAGAGTCAGACAAATAAAGCGATCTGATAATGATTCACGCAAGTCAAACAGCGATGTCTCTTATTCTCTTTGAACTTGTCAATCGCTTTGAATCTATATCATACAAATTCTCTTCATCAACATAGTTAGTACTGACATCATTAGTCAGTCAAGTCTTGATCTGTCAAATGAGTTGAAATGACTCTGTTGTACAAAGTTAGACAAATATCATACTAAAGAATGATTGAGTGAATGCATGAAGAAAGATTGAAGAACATTGATTGAATGCATTACGTGCTTTCAAGATGATCTTTGAAAGAGTTAAGCTGACGAAACAATTGTATTATGATTCTGATAGTTATTATAACTCTTAACATTGTTAAAGTAGTGTTGATTAAAACTTTGAATCTTCTCGTTGTTGTATCTAGTTGAAATAATAGACTTGATTGATGCAAGACAAAATCGCGTCACGCAGTTTTATTATCAATCAACAACATTCAACTGAATGCATTGCGTGCTTTCAAGATAATCTTTGAAAGAATTAAACTGACGAAACAATTGTATTATGATTCTGATAGTTACTATAGCTCTTAACATTGTTAGAATAGTGTCGATTAAAACTTTGAATCTTTTCGTTGTTGTATCTAGTTGAAATAATAGACTTGATTGATGCAAAGCAAAATCGCGTCACGCAGTTTTATCATCAATCAACAACATTAGCAATAACTAACACTCATCATCATAAAGACTGAGCAGTTCAGATAGTAACATCATCAAAGAGATCTTCTTTATTCTCAATGACATTGTCAACAAGTTCATTGATCATTTTGTCAACAAGCTCAAGTTAATCAGATTTTGCAATCTCTTCAGAGCAGCATAATCAGATGAAGTCAGTCAAACACTTGCATCGATTGTTCTCAGAAATCAATGATGCTTTCTTCACTGCATCTGATTCACTCTTTATCATCGTGTTTTCTAGCAGATGAAGTTGAAAACGTTGACGTCGATGCACGCATTATAAAAAACTTCAAATAATAATAAAGAAACTTCAAGAAATGAGATGATCTGTACGAGACTTTCTATCCACTTTATGCGAGAATCATCGTCGACATACTATGTGCAAAGCGCATGATCAGTTTTTGAACTTTGCTTATGTTGATCTGTCAGATCATAAAGATTTCTCGCAAGTTATTGAAATTGATAGAAGAGATACTTTGTTTTCGAAATGAGATTGAGATTGAGTCATGAAAACACTTCGACAAGAGATTAAAACTCTGACGAAACACGATGTCTTTGAATCATTTCAGTCGCTCATCGAGATGACAGAGCTTGAATCGCTGAATCTAATCAAACAGACTGTGCTTGCTATTGAGCTGCTGATCTCTCAATGACTTAAACTTATTGAAGTCATCTGTCAGAAAACACGATTACGAAAGTCATCAACAATAGCGATGAAGTATTTTTTCATGCGACGTGTTGTAATTATATTCATTATTCTTACTCATATAATGCAACTCAATCGATTCATCAACTTTCAGACTGTGATGAGACTTTATCTGTATCAAGAGAGCGCAAGACAACGAGTTCTAGATACATTATGTCAGCTTGAACTCATAGCATTCTACATCACACTTCAATGATGAATGAAAACATTGATCGCTGAAGCTGAAAGAAGAGTTCAAGTGATAGATCAAGTCTTTAATGATATCTTCACATATGATAATCTTGAATTTACAGAGAATAAATGCGATGAACGAGTGAGTAATCAACGAGTCTTCAGATCAATCACATTCTGTCTCGTCATTTCTGATCGTAAGTTCAACAATGAATTCATGAGACAATACATGTGACACTTCAGTAACAGTTTACTGTCATCAGCAAAGATTGTCAAGCGTTTACTGCTTGAAAACATGAATCACGAAGTACGTTCTTTCGCGAGTTGACTTTCAAACAGCAGAGTTAATCATTTTACTATTTCAGATTCGCCTTCATCACATAGAGTCTGTCATTCAAGCACTTTACATATCAAATGTCTTGCTTAGTGATGACATTCAATATCTCTGAATCACAGCAATGCTCACATTACAAAAACTTGAATCTGAAAAAACGAGAGTTGTTTCTTTGAAATCGATCATGAAGAACGAGAGTACAACATTTAACAATATCAAAATCATTGAGAATATTTACATGCGTCAATTTGATTTGAAAGTGAATGATCTCATCTTTCATCATGTACTGCAACTCATATATGAAAATCTCAAGACTTGATCTTGCATTTGTTTTGTCAAAAAATTACGTTGCGACATATCAAAACAGTCATTCAATCACTTTGACTGACTATTGTCTGAGCTTGACTTATGACATTTTCGCCTGAATATGCTGCAACTAATTCACAAGATTCATTGAGATGACATTGAATCATCAGATGTCTCAACACTGCAGTATACAACAGATAAATGACATTGAGCTTGTGTCATTCAGTTGAATGATTTTCAGACTCTTGAAGAATTAATTATTCATAGTTATCAAGTTTGAATGATGAGTATGTGAGTCAGACACTTACAATGTGAAAAGCTTGATCATCGAAGAATTGAAGAAACTCTGCTTTGACTCTCAACGCAAACGATGAATAAGTCTGATTCTTGACTTCAAGTGTTAAATTCAATATCTGATAGAATTCATTGATTTTCACTCATGACTAAAGTTGTTGTTGAATCATCAGCGTGTGATGAACACTTCAACAATCATCAGAACTACTGTGCTCATGTTGAAACATACTTAATTCTTCAATACGCAATTAAGTATGCAAATATTGATCTTCTTTGTTACGCGTTACGTCATATGACTGTCATGTTTCAGACAGAGACTGCTGAGACACTCAAATATGAGCAGACTTTATTGTATATTCTTTACTTAATTGATTCAGCGATCATGATGACACGACTTCAAGAGTGCATGCTGATCAACAGTTTGATGAATCTACAAGATGTTGAAGATTTCAATTTTGAACTGAATCGACTTCTTGAGCTACTGAATAACAATCTGAAGACGTTTCAGCGCAAGCGATCTAGTTTCACAAAAAACAGTGATCAAATGCTTGAGAATTGAGCTCTGAATGAATCTTATTTACTGAAACTCAAGAGCGTGATGAAATCTTGCTTTGAAAGATTGCAAGCAGAAAAACATGCATCAAAATTCGCAGTTGAAGACATATGAAGCATGATGCTCAATCTAGCTTTCACGTCGCTACGCAGATCGAGTCAAGATAGATTCTCACTTCACTCAACTGTTAATCTTTATATCGCGAGGCTTGAAAGACTTGATGAGAACATCTTGAAGTACAATCAGCAGCATGACGTGAAAGTCATATCTTTCAATATCATTGATGATGACGCAGAAGCAGCTATTAATTTCATTGACTCAATTATCAATACATCAAATAGTCTCACTATTTCGACGAATCTTCTTGAGACATGCAATTACTTATTTGTTGACTGAAATCTTCGCGCTCAAAATCAACAAATCAACATCGCGCGATTTTAGCTCTCATATCTAGTCAAAAGCTTTCTTTTTCGCTCTGTCATCTCTGACAATGAAAGTTCTCTTGAATTGTTCGTTGTGCTATTGATTTCTATCTCTCGAAGCATCTCATGAGACTGTCGTGTGTCTGTTGAATTGCTTGCATCAGTCTTAAGCTTTCGCTTACTCTTCATTGATGTCTGCTCAGAGCTGATTGATTGCGATGCTTTATCATGTGACTCATTCAGCATCGAAGACTGAATCTTTTCTTTAAGCTTTATACTCTTCGTTGACGACTTTTTTATCTTGACTCGCTTTCATGAGTTATTCACTGTGTCTGCTGCGTCTTCAATCAACTTATCATACTCACAAGAAATGAATCAACTGTCTCTTTGATTATTGAAATTCATCAGAGCATTATTTGCATTCAAATCTGAAATTCTATTTCTTTTTATATCATTGACTCATCTTCACTCATTGAAAATCTCGCTCACGTCAGAGCTAATGCTGTGACTCTGTTTCAATATGATTATAATCTCGAGATGATATATTTGAAGATTGCTTCACTCATCTTCAACCCAGCATCGCAGACTCGATTTATCATGAATATATTCAGCTCAATTTGTCAAAGACTCTAATATACTATCAAGCATTATCAACGATGAAAAATGATTCATATAGTCAGTGAGAAACATTCTGAGAGTTTTCTCTGCTCATCACTCTCGAAGCTGACAACATAGTCATGAACGATGAAGTGAGTCTTTCTCTGAATCTTTGATCAGCTCATCATGACTCGCGATGAAGATTTGAGAATTCAAATCATAACTAGAATAACAAGATCTGAGCTTTATATAAATCAAAGTTTAATAAACTTCATCTTGAAAAAAGTCTAGTCTCACATTGCAAATGCAGTCATCGCTTGTTGAAGTGTTCAATAATTCTCAAAGCTCAGCTTTCATATCGTGACGTCGATCTGAATCAATGCAAGTCGCGCTCTTTTTTTTGTTCTAGATCTCATTTCTGTTTCTTTCTGATCTGTATTGTCTTAATCATTCATCTTTTTTTCACTTCTGAACTCTATACATCAAGAAGAGTGTAGAAGTGTAAAATTTGTCTGATTATTATCACAACGCATGTTTCAACTCAGACGCTGATACAGCTTTGACATACTGCTTGATAGCAATCACTGCAAAACTCTCGCTACATCAAAATTGTCAACGTCAAGCTCATAAGCATCTGTTGCAATTAGAATTCAAGACGTTGCGCTCTCAGTTGATGATTTCTTAAAAGAGATTGCAATTCTAGTCTTATCAGTTGAGATCATGTCAAAAAAAAATGTCACTCAGTTCTTGAAGTCATGAGAATATGACAGTTAATTCATTCAGCGACGCATTAATGTGCAGACGTTATTGATAATCTTTATGAAATTCATGAAAATAATGATCTTGAAAATGTTCAATGAATTGTTCACTTGCGCAGATAAAACATGCTGCAGATCAAGCATACTGATTGCAGACATTTGAAGTAAGTTAATCTGAATATATATTTCAGAATGATTCAATGCAGTTTTAATGATTCTGATATCTGAATTAAAATCACATTGATCTTTCACAATGATTAGTGTTTTCGCATTGACAGTTGCGAAGACGCTCAGAAGAGAAAGTTTCGCAGACAGTCTTGCGTGAAGCACTTCAAGATCAAAGTACTCTGAACGAAATGTACTTCACTTCAATATCAAGTGCATCTCGTTAATAGTCAACAAACATAAATTTGCAGAAAAACTGACATGTTTTAGAATCTCATCATTGAAGAATTTGAATATCACAATCTCTGAACTTGTGAACACTGATTCATTAGCATCTTTTGAAAAATTTCAGCTTAAACTAAAGACTTATGATGAGTGAAACTTTCTTGACGAATTAACGCAATATTGAAACTGCTGTGACTATCTTCATTCAATACAAAGAATTTACAATCACTAATGTCTTTTAGCTTTTCACACTGCTCGTTCTTCAAAGCGTTCAACGACATGATGATCAATGCTGTTTTAGCAGAAATAAACATCAAGAGTGCAATCTGAAAAATGATGCTTTTTTCAAATTCGATTCTGATGATGAAAATCACATTCTTCTTGTTCTTCAACAGCAGATAAAGAGTGTTGATCTGTTGAGTTCTTGACATTAGTTGAAATTAATTTTCGATTGTTTAATGCACATACTCATCAGAGATTGACTTGCATGATTTGATCATAGTCAGTCACTTTTCAGTCAACTGCTTCGACTTAACGCGCTTTCTTAATCATCAAAAAGAACGTTCGAATCAAATTTTCATCACACAACATGATACAAGTTCAACTAAGTTCAGTCAATGATATGATCATGAAATATCTGATGACGAGAGCAAAAAATCGAAGCTAGCATATTTTTGATTACGCTGTTCAACTACTCGAATTATCGTACGCAGTTGACTCAATGATGCAACAACGTAACTTATTGATCTCGCAGAATTTTATTGATACTTAAATTAGACGCATCAGATAGAGCATATGTGAAAGTACTATTGCAAGTTCACATACATTATGATTTACATGTTGTGCATTGATGATCGCGTCGCAAACAAGAATGTTGTGACTTGCAAAAGTTAACGAGACAAGTTGTGCAAGCTGTCATCAAATTAACGCAGATCAATCTATCTTACAGAGATTTGCACTCAGACGTGTCGCTCGTATGCTGCGAAGTCAGCAGAGCGCTAATTCGAAGAAACTTAGCGAGAGCGCTAACTCGAAGAAGCTTAGCGACGTTGACACGTCTGAGAACTGAGGCAAGTTTCTTTGATATGATCAACAATGCTTGTGTCAGCGAATATTTGAGTTGATTTCATTCAATTATGAATAATCAAGAATTATATCATATTTTTGCATATTTACAACATGAAACTCAATGTTTTAGCTCTTGCAAACTTTCTTATGATCAATCAACTCAATATTGATCTGATGCATATCATAGCAGAGAATTCAATGATCATTGATCATCTGAATCTGTTTCAGAGTTGCATGATTCTTTGATAATTCATGCTCTTTTACTCATGATTGCAATATAAAGTTTCACTCGATCTCAAAGTCAATAAGACAGTGAGCTTCACGCATTTTTTCAAAGACATTTGTTAATACTGATATCATCAATGCATGTGATAATCATCTTTTTGTAGTTATATTTAATGATTCAATGATGAACATCAAACTTTCTCTTTTTCATCTTTTCATTATGATTGCAAGTCTCTTGTCTGAATGCATAGTTGAAACACATCAAATTATCAATCTTGTATCTCATTTTCTTGCATGATCAGCATGTAAGATTGAATGAAACAACATCTTGCTTGAATTCACTGAACTTAAATGTTGCATTGCTTTTAAACTGCATGCTTGAAGCAGAGAACTTCAAAGTCTCTGTTGCAACAACAAACTTTATTTTTTCATGCAAGAATTGAGATTTCTTCTGAAACAATATACTTTTATCTTGCTGTGAATTTAGCTTTGACAACGTGTCAATGTTTTACAAATGCAAGTTAATGTTTATAAAATGCTTTAGCAGATCAATATAATTGATAAAGATGTATGAAATGCAAAGAAACTCATTCATGATGATTTCATTAATCTTCATTCGCAAGTACATCATGCAAGTTTCATTGAATATATGATAGTTCAAATCTGCATACAGTCTGATGAAATATTGCTTGAAATTCGCGATGCTTTGATTGACTCACTGCTTTGCAGTCTCAAGTCAAAATTTTGTTTGAAAGTTGCGAATTTCAAAATTACTAAGTTTAGCATGCAAGTATTCAGTGTAGTACTTTCAGTTGAGTTTCTCATCATGATTGTGCATGCTCATTACATGATCTCATCATTGATTGCAAGACTTCTCTGACAAGTATGATGCAAATCATTGCAGCTTCTCTTTTTTCATGATGAAATCAAATGATGTCGCGATCATGAAGTCTTTACAGTTTCGCAGTCAGAACATCAAGAAGTTATAGTTCATGATGCTTTGCTCTTTGAACTCACAAGATCAATTAGCATGCTTGCGTGCATTACTTCAATAGTGATCATCATTATGTTGACATTAATGATCAGATATTGATCAAGTTTCTTGCTTGAGTTCTGATATACAAAGTTGCAAAACAAGCAGCATGTTCTGTGTCTTCAGATTCTTTAACTGTTGATGTACTTCGCTTGTCAATTAATGAGAGATATGATTTGTCTGTTCATTAAATTCTTGCAACTTGAACTTTTCATCTGCATGTTTGAATGCGTGATTCTCAGATCTGTTCTGATGAGACAATGAATTTTTAATGTAAGAAGAGTTATTACTTCTTTTGATTGTGCAACTTTTAGTGAGTCGCTGCATGTTTAACATCTTTTACTGAGCAGCTTCATGCAAATGAAGCAATTAAAACTGTGAGACGCATGAGATCTTTTTGCGTGAAACTGCGTAGTAAAAGATAATAAGATAACATACTATTGATGATAGAACTAATTGCTAAGAAACGAATGCAAGAGCTGACAGAGTTTTCATCTTCTGTCAAGTCATTATCTTTATTCACTCATTAATCTCTTTCAATCTAATCTCGTGAGCTAGTCTTGCAGACATGCATCATTCATATTTGATGAGATGCATTCTCACACAGTTTCAAATGATATATAGATCAACATGTTTTACACTAAAACTTAACATATCATAAATCATTTCAATCAAAGATCAACATGTCTTAGCTTTTAATACTATTGTAGTTTAACTTTGACATTTTTTAAGTGAGCATAGTTTTTCTATCTTTGCACTTTTAAATCTTTTCTATTCAATCATCATCTTAATACTATTCATCTAATTATCAAACACATTGTAAGTCATGTTTCAATATGATTTCTTCAAGAGAAACATCATTGCATACATATACTTCAATTTCAAGTACTGCGCATTGCTTTTCAGCACTAACAGAATATTAACAAATCACTAATACATTATATGATGCTGATAATTAATTGTCATTGTATTAATATCTTGTTGCATGTTTTGATAATAATCTTGCGATTTAATATTATTGTTCTTCTTAATGTATTGTTGATTTGTTACTCAATTTTTGTTTGAAATTAGCATCATATAAACTTTTCATAGTGAACAAGTTACTATTACATTAGCATCTGAATATATCAAGACATAATGTACTTCTAATAGCATAGCATTGCTAATACAATGCTATCTTATTAGTAACTCGATATGAATTGATATATTGAACTTGCAAATCTCAAGCAGACTAATCATTCAAATCTGTCATCATTTGTATTAAATGTAAGAAAAAATCAAAATTTCATATTACTAATTGATTGTTAATATATTAGAAGAAGAAAAATGAAATGATTGTGCATATCTACAAGCGTTTTTGTAGATGAAATATGAATATCACGAATGAAAATGAACAAAACATAAAGCTATGTTTCAGAAAGATAAGTTATCTGTTTATCTTGTTATCAATTGATTACTAATGTGTTAGAAATCACTCTTCTCTTGAGAAACTTTCATTAATCATTTAAAGACTCATAAGATTTATGAACATGTATGATTTATTAGTGTTTTTTTGATATTTAAATACTAATTTGTAAAGTCTCTCAAAGTTGAATCATCTTACGCTGATTCACTGTTTACAGATGCAAAATTTCAATTCGAAAGTTTATATTAATAATGTGTTCTTATTCTGTTATTAATAAAATAATCAGAACTCATTAAATCTTGAAAAACTTACGTTGAGAATGTCAGTGTTATGTTGCTTTCTAAAGTATTATTTATCTAATCTATTGATATTTAATCAATAATTAATTACGATCTAGTTGAGATTCAAAACTTAAACAGCATCTGTTGCTGTCTCGTCTGCTTCAAAGTTACTAAAACATTCATATATAAGAAACAAAAACATAAGTTATTACTATTTGATTACTAGTATGTTTCTATTATATTTGCTTGAGATTGCTATTCAAGATTGACAATCTCATGTTATTTTGTTACTAATATGATTCTAATATATTTTCATGTGATTAACAGTGTTAGTTAGCAATCTTATGTTATTTTGTTGCTAATATGTTTTTAATATGTTTTCATGAGATTGTCAATGATGATTCATAATCACACAGTATTCTGTTGCTAATATGTTACTAAATCATTAGTTTTTCATCAACAAGACTCAACAAACGCTGAAAATTAACAATAAACAGAAGTGCAACAACTGTTGCAAAAATAAATTCTTAAAATGTAAATGATTGCAAATTTATTAATATATTATTAGATTTCACATCAGCTGAGTGTGAATTTCTCACGAAATTTGAGTCAGAGATTTATCAATCGCTCAGAAAAACAGTTTCTCAGTCTGAGAAGAACGAAGATGAGTCTTCTGCATCTGAGAATGAGAATCAAGATAACTTGAAGATTGAGCAGAAGAATGAAAAGAAGAGAGAGAATGAGAAGAAAAATAAGAAGCAAGATGTTGATAAAATATCATTCAATAAACTTTTATTATTAAACATTGAAGAGATTAATTATTTATTAACAGAATAGAAATTTATTACTTTTGAAGCACTTGCATCAATAGTTTAGTTAGTTAACTACAGTCAATTCAAGAAGATACTTTGTGCAAAATTATGTTCATATTATATTAATAATGTGTTATTAAAATATTTCAAGAAAATTTCAATACTTAACATACTATTATATATTTCTATTAAAATCTTGTTCATATTATATTAATAACATATTTGTAATTGATCAGTGATGAAACTCATCTGTACACAATGCTGACTACAAATCTACTGTTTAGCTACAGTAAAGTCTAGAGATTATTAAAAGTTTGAATGACATCGAGATGCTGCGTGATGATGAAGCGCTGTGCGTTGATCGCGTGCAGAGTTTTCGCGATCGCGCAGACTTCAATAATCTCAATGCACATGCTACAAGCAATTTGCACACAGATGAGAAAGTCAAATAGAACGCAGAACTACAAGAAAAATCGCTTATAAAAACTATTCGATTCAGTATCTCATCATCGCGATGACAAGAACTAAGACAAAACACTCTCGTGTTTGATCTGTTGAAGATGATTAGCAGAAAGAACTTGAATCATGAACATTCTTTAAATTTTCATGCTAACTACGCATAGATCTTGTTAAGATTGCACGTCTGCTACTACAACATAAGCAACTCACGAGTTTCATTAAGTTCAACACAAGCAAACTTGAGAATCTCATTAATATTGTTTAACAGACGTTCAGACATAAGCATTCTATATGCAGATGATACATTGATGAAAAGACTTTGTTAAAAGAAGAGAAACACAAGCGAGTTAGTAAAGAATGATCGAATTACGCTGTCTGATTAGAAGTGTAGCATACAAACATTTTTGCAAAACATGATTGATCTGCATGAGAAAGATTTCTACAGATAACATGAAACAGATGAGTTGCATGCTTTCAAGCGAAGCGAGCATCTGCGAAGCATGATATACAATGATGACGACTGTCAATCTCAAGAATCTTATTTCTTCACTGAGCTTTGACTCTCAAATGTCTTGATGATAAAATCAATCTTTAGTTGAAGACATCATTTGTATAGTTTGAAAGAACAGTAATGCATGTTGATGTGATTAAAGAAGAAATCAACTGCGATACATATGCATATTGCAGACAAAACGTCTGCAACTCATGCTTAAGAAGTAAACTGTTGAAATCTGAGCAGTGAGAGATCTCATTCGTCTTGAACTGTGAATTTGTCACAAGAAATTCTCTCTGAGTAATTTCTTGAGTCTAAGGGAAAAATCAGCATAGAGATCGTGCTCTATGTATGTTGCATGCAACGTATACAACATATTTTCAATAGACTCATAAGAATAATCAGAATGCATTCTCTACTATTGATCAGAATCATGCATTGAATGATTGTGATTGCACGTTTATATTAACAATCTATTCAACGTTTACGTGACATAAGTCAAATCAAGAGAAGAAAAGAATCATTTAATACAATCACACTTTATCTTCTCATTATGCACATCTCTCTTTCATCACATATTTCTCTGCTCAATAAATGATAATCATTGAGCAAAAGAACACAGTTTTCGACATTACAATCACAAGCATCATGAATGTAAAGAAAACATCTTTCATCTTTGAATCAAGAATTGAATCAAAACATTGTTTGTATAGAATATCATCAATGAAGAGCAGAGCAAAGACGATGCATCATAATCAAACAGCACAGACACTTTCATCAAGAGTTTACTTAAGCATCACGCGCTGAATAGAAGCTATAAATTCATTACTGATAACATAGTGTCAATTTCATTGTTTCAACGACGTGAAGTCATCATGTAATCGACGAGCGATTTTCTTTCTCAGAGAATTTTGTTCGTTCAATACATATAGCATAGTTTCCCTCATGAGTCGAATCTAAATCGATGTCACAAGAATGTATGAGTTACAATTACATATTTGTAATTTATTTTTGCTTACTAATACTTGATTAATACGTTTATAAAACTAAATTTTCTTTAAGTTTATAACTTTTTCTTCTTCTTTACTCTTTATGATGTCAATAGAAAAAACTGTAAGACTTTGCTATTATTTTAATAATATAATATTAATATTTAATAAAGACTTGAACACTATCTTGAATATACTACTCAATCAGATGAATTATTCTTTATGCAATACAATGTATGAAATTTAACTGTCTAATATTCTTTTTCTAATCTTTTATTAATTTAATACTGAATTATTAGTTCGTTGATGTTATTGTTGAGTCAGATGAAATCTTTTGTCGCTGCAATCTGTATGAATCTCATAATTAAACTGATCATCAAGTTGAGTTTCAAGTTGACATTTTGAATTCAACTTAATTTAAAGTCAAGTTGCTCACATTTTCAACTTAACTTGAGTTGAATTGAGCATATTTTCAATTTAATGCAACTTGACTTGACTAGAAATCAAGTCAACTCAACTCAATTCATTAAAAACTTGAGCTTGATGTCAAGAGAGTTAAATATAGAAATTTTTCCGCTTTTTTGCATTATCTTTTTGCATTATCTTTTTGCATTACCTTTTTGCATTTGATAGAAAATCATGACAAGAAACATGAAGACTGTTTGATAGAGAGTCATGATAGAAAGTCATAATAGAAAGTCATGATAGAAAGTCATGACGAAAAATCATGAAGACTGTTTGATAAAGAGATTTGATAGAAAGTCATGATAAAAAATCATGAAGACTGTTCAATCAAGCTATTTACATCTATCTATTTACTTTTTGTCAAGTCAAGTTGAATTGTTGAATCAAGTTGTTGAGTTCAGCTTTTCAACTCAACTTAAGTTCTTAAGTTCAACTTTTCAACTTAACGCGACTTGAATTCAAAAATCTTTCAACTTGACTTAACATTTTTTGAGTCGAGTACTTGACTTGAACTCAAGTACTTAACTTGATGCAGTCAATTTACTCATAATGAGATGAATTCAGATAATAAACAATATCAAATGTACTTTCATAAAGTAAGTATTAATTCATGCTTATTATATTATCAATTAATAATTAATTATATAGAAATCTTTTTCTACAACATTTGCACTTCGTACGCATGTACATCAGCAGCATTTCAGATGTCATGAAGAAAATTAAGAAAATATAAAGAATAAAGATCATAGATCTTTGAATGATATTATTATATTGCTATTATATTTTTATATCGTTGCTATTATATTGTTACTATACTAATACGAGTAGAAATGTATCATAAATGAGTTGATCATTGTCAGAAAATTGCGATGAATACAGTTGCAACGAAGACAGCTGCGACGAAGACAACTAGAATAAAGAAAACTCAAAGATAAATGATAGCTAAATACTAATTTATATCTAATATAATATTAACTTCTTCTTATTCAATTTCTTCTTAAATCTGCTTTCATTTGTTCATTCTGTAGTTTCAATCGATCAGTCTCTGTCTTCTTAAGTCGTATTTTCTGTGCTTGACTTTCTAATTTCATTTGTAACAGCTGATTCTGTATTGATTGTAGCAATAAATTTGTGAAAATCTTCTTATGTAACAACAGCGTTGCTGAAAGCGAAGAACTAGAAAGTGAACTTAATTTAAAAGTCAAAGAACTAGTTGTTAATGAACTAGTAGCTTATTGAGAATGAGTTAATAATTGATTACGACTTGCTCTTGAATTACGCTGAGAACATCACTTTCATTCATCATCATAATGTGATTCTGATAATGATATACTTGAGACTTCTAACATTTCATCATCAAATTTCTCTTTCTCGTCAATAATCATTGCAAGATGAGCTATTTGTTCTCTTTCTTTATCACAAAAGACTTGAACGTGACGTTGAATCTCATGTTCAATAGTAACTTTATCTTTTAGTTTACATTTTGTCACTTTTGCATCTATTAATAAGTTAATATCTATTTACAAATAAATTATTACAGTTTTATTAATAGTTTATTACTCACTCTTGCTAATAATTCTGTTTATTACTGAGATATATCAGTCTGATGATAGAAGTGTTGAATACTAAAGTTTTTAAAAGTCTTTGCTTGCTCAACATTGCATTTATCAAGTTTTATTTCACTGATATTATGTTAATATTATATTTTGAAAATGTTGATATTAATTTACTAAAGAACTGCTTGAAGAAGTCTCAACTGAGTATCTCAACTGTTACTCTTAAAATAAGTGATTTCATCTACATTAGTATGCTTTCAAATAGTATCAAAATCATCAATATTCATTAACATACAATGTTGATTTAAATCTGTGACAACATGATAATATTGTTTATGTTGAACTCAATCATGAATGATTTTATTCTTTGTTTCATCATAGATGATTGATAAGTCATCAATATATTATTAAAGAATTAACAATGAATTCATAACTTACTATCAATTTGATAAAGCATATCGTAGTACTTTTCTCAACTATAAGCATGGTAAATTGAATTCATTTAACTATGAATGAAGTCATGATGTTGATTGAGTGTATCAGCAACTTGTAGAACTTCTCGATCGAAGTGAACTCAACAGTAAACAATAGCATATTTTATATGCATTTGTCAGAATTGATGATGTTACATGTCAATATGAGCTAAATATCTTTCAAATTCTGTATCAATATATTAGTATTTTATTAGCAACAGATTCATAAGAAGTTATTAGTGTATTGCTTTGAATTCATATTCATCATGATTGTCAGTCAGTCTTCATCATGAATATGCTTTCAACGAATTTGACGATGAGTTTTCTTCTTGATAAGCTCAAAAAGTCGCGTAAATAGATCACAATACATTGATGATGTTTCTCTATTTACGAAGATTCTTGCGAAAGTCATCACTATAGAAAGATTATTAACAAATCACTAACAGAATAGCAGCTAAATATTTTTCTTCATCTTTTCAACGTATGTCACAAGAATGACTTCATTCATGTTTTTCATTTTTACTCTTTTAAAAATCATATTCATCTTGAAAGTTCTTTGAGAAAACAAGAAATATGTCTGCTCAATAAAGAAACAGATTATCATTTGATTAAAATCTTCATTGTAAATTTGTTGAATATATTGATAATATTTTTCTAAGGTTTTTTTATTTTAATTTTTTTATTTCTTCATTAAGTGCATGCAGTCTATGACTATGACACTGTCTAGACGCTGTATGTATGCTAAGTTACATGTAATCTGGTCAAAGTCGCTGCTTTATATCTTCTCGTTGATCAATCACATCAATAGTTTGCGCATACAAGCGCTCTCGCTCAAACTCTCGCAATCATACTTTCGTTTTTCTTCATTTCTTCACACTCTTCGCGTTCTACTCTTTCGTTTCTAATAGTCATTTTCTCGTTGCAATTTAAGTATTTTTCAAATACTTTAATATTGCAATTCTTTCGATTTTGATGATGAACAGCATCAATATAATGTCTGTGTTTTTGAGCTGAGTCTTTTTCTTAAGCTTTATCTGCTCTGATTTATAATGCTTGCAATTTAGTAGTAAATGCTCTGATGTTTGACTCGCATTGCATATTTCATAGCATTTGTTTGAATTATTCTCTGATAATTGATGCAAATAGCTCTTCAAATAGTCATGTCTCATTTTCAACTGAATAAAGATTGAAAACGTTAATCTATCGATTTTTCTAAGCTCTTTTAGTGATTTCTGACTTAGATTCACGTTCAATATGTGCTTTCAATACTGATTTCTCTTCTTGATGCTGCTTTTTCAGACATTTAATCATTGTAATTTCATCTTTTTGCAAATTTGCTTTTTGATGAAGCTTATGATGATTGCTTTCATGTTGTTGATAACTGATAATTCTTGAGCAGCGCTTTTGATCAATTGATTTGCTTTTTCATTCTCAATAATGCTTTTGCGACTCAATATTCACTGTATGCGAATTTGACACTGATTCTGACGTAAATTGATCAAGTTTTGTCGTATGTCATTGAATAATCTTGCATTGACGTTGCTCTTTGCATTTAGTCTTTGCAAAGTCATTTGACTGTTCATGTACACTCAAATTTCGCTGTTTTTGAGTGCTTTTTCGCTGCACACTGTAATTGCATCGCTAATAGCTTGCAGTTTCGCTTTCGTTATGATAATTTTGCCTGAAACGCTTGTCGCTTTGCTGCATCTAACGAGTTCATATGTAAATATCACTGTTGTTTCGATTTCTGTTTCATCTTCTGCTTTCTTTTTTTGAATTTGCGATGCGTTGATATACATCACTATGTTTTTCGCCTTTTTGATAATTCTTTCTAATTTTCTATAGTGTGTGTTGATTGTATCATCAGTTTTGCCTTTTGCAAATTCAATTTGAAGTTTTGCTAAATGCTTGAAATCTTGATCTCATGATTTCTTGAAGTGAGAAATTTCGATTTCTTTTATTGAATTCAGTGTTTTTTGCACTTTGTTCAATATTCAATATATCTGCGTGAGTCTGTCTTTGCACTTCTTGACTTTTCAAGATAAATTTAACTTTGTCTCGTTTCAGTTCAGATATTTCGATGTGTTTAGATCTAGATTCAATTTGATAGAGTATTAAGATGAATATAAAATAGATGTTTTTTTTCTGATAGAGTGTTTTTTTGATAATTTAACTATTCAAATTGCATAGTTCTTGCACTTTTAATTTAATTGCATCTTCATTGATGAGATTTTGACTTCTATTTTCATAGCATCTATTGATGATGTTCAAAATGCACTCAGAATTTTTCGTAATGCAGCGTTTTGCAGTTTGCGAAGTTTGACTAAGTAGTTTTTTTGATTATTTCACCATATTTCGACGTCATAATCGCTAATAGACGTGATGCATGTCAGATATAACTACTTTCCTGATTTGACATTTAGTTCTCACTCGCTATTCATTAATCTAAACAACGAGTGTAGCGTTCTTGTGACTGTCGCGATTTTCGTTTGCACATGAACTTTGAAGTTGAGCTTTCGATTCAGTCAGACTTCTAGTCATCGTACGCATGTCTTTGATTTTATGACCGTGTTATTGAGTAGAATAATCATTTGATTGAATGTTGTCTTGTGACTTTCAAAGTGTATCAATTCAGATTTCGAGTCATTGAATTGCACTGCGTTGTTCTTAGCTCATGTGAAAGCGATTTTTGCTGCGTTTTTCAGCATTTTCACATTCTTGTCAATATTTCTTCCCTCAATGTATAGCGTCACGTCGTCAATATAGCTGAGTGACTGTAAATTTTCGAACTTTGCGCGAATCTTTGAAAACAAGTATCGAATATAAATTAGAAATAAAATGAGCGAGATAAATGAGTCTTGTGATATTTCTGTGCTTATTTTCTTTGATTTCTGACGTTCGTCGTCAAATGCTAAGTCAATAAT